>JACCDZ011355799.1_pt1 | contig 49781 bp, 50 predicted proteins | sample 7449551 | NCBI WGS metagenome assembly JACCDZ01 (sample SAMN15323452, study PRJNA562643) | freshwater metagenome | isolation source: river surface water | place: USA:Blue River Watershed | collected 2017-08-18
ATGAAACGGGCGGATGATGGGACTCGAACCCACGACCAAGCGCACCACAAACGCCTACTCTAACCAACTGAGCTACAACCGCCATTTAGGACTGCAAAAATACGGAAAGCTTGCAATAATGCAAACCTTAAAACAAAAAAAGCGGGAGATTTTTTCAAATCCCCCGCAATAAATTATTTCTGAGCTGCTACGTAACGCGCTTCCGCCTTGTTCCAATCGATCACACTCCAAAATGCGTCAATGTAATCTGGACGCTTATTTTGGAACTTCAAGTAATACGCATGTTCCCAAACATCTAATCCGATCACTGGAAAACCTTTTACATCTGCAACATCCATCAATGGATTATCTTGATTAGGCGTCGAAGAAACGGCTACAGAGCCATCTTTTTGAGCAACTAACCACGCCCAGCCTGAACCGAAACGAGTTAATCCTGCTTTCTTAAACTCTTCTTTGAATGCATCAAATGACCCGAATTTCGAATCGATTGCTTTTGCTAACGTTCCTACAGGAGCTCCACCACCGTTTGGCGATAAGATATTCCAAAACAAGTCATGGTTAAAGTGACCACCACCATTATTACGAACAGCAGGTGATAATGTTGAAATCGTTGTAAACAATTCTTCCAAAGACTTTCCTTCTAATTCCGTTCCAGCCACAGCTGCGTTCAAATTCGTCACATAGGCATTGTGGTGACGATCATGGTGAATTTCCATGGTTAATGCATCGAAATGCGGTTCTAATGCGTTATTCGCATAAGGTAAAGGTGCTAATTCAAAAGCCATATCGATAAAATTAAAATTGTGAATTACATATTGAATTTGGTAAACACGAATTGCGACAATTTTGTTCGCTTTCCCTAACGTTTACGTGAAAAAAACTCTTTCAATAAAGCCTCCGATGCTTCGGCTAAAACACCCCCAACAATATCCGTTTTGGGATGCAAAACAGTTGACCCTAAAGCCCGGAACCCCCTTTTCTCTTCCGATGCACCAAAAACCAATCGGCCTAATTGAGACCAATACAAGGCCCCCGCACACATCAAGCAAGGTTCAAGCGTTACATACAAGGTACAATCTTTCAAATATTTACCCCCGATTGTCTGCGCAGCAGATGTAATAGCAAGCATTTCGGCGTGCGCCGTCACATCAGTTAATATTTCCGTCTGATTAAATGCCTTAGCAACGATCTTACCCTGGCAAACAACAACAGCACCCACAGGTATTTCATCCTCTTCCAATGCCTGCTCGGCTTGTCGGAGTGCTAATCCCATGTAATATGCATCTTCATTCAAGACCATTAGGCAGGCATTTGAATCACGCGGTTACGCAAATAAAAATCCAATAACACGATGGCAGCCATCGCTTCGACAATAGGTACTGCGCGAGGGACTACGCAGGGATCGTGACGACCCTTGCCCGAAACCGTGATTTGTTCACCCTTTTCATTCAAGCTCGTTTGATCTTGCATAATGGTCGCTACTGGCTTAAATCCTACTCGGAAATAAATCGGCTCACCGTTCGATATTCCCCCTTGAATCCCTCCCGAATGGTTGGTCAAGGTTTTTAAACTCCCATCAGGACGTTTTTCAAACAAGTCATTATGTTGTGACCCTCGTGAGGCCACTCCATCAAAGCCACTACCATATTCGAAACCTTTCACGGCATTAATACTCAACATGGCCTTACCTAATTCGGCATGTAATTTATCAAAAACGGGTTCACCTAAACCTACCGGACAACCCGTAATGTACGCAGAAACAACACCCCCTACGGAATCACCCTCCTTTCGAATTTCATCAATGTAGGTGAACATTTTCTCCGCTAAAGCAGGATCCGGGCAACGAACAGCGTTGGATTCCGTCAAACTTAAATCCAATTGTTCAACCGGAGTTTCCAATTTCAACGTTCCTACTTGTGATACATAAGCCGTAATTTTCACGCCCAATTGATTCAAGACTAATTTGGCTAAGGCGCCTGCAGCGACACGAGCTACTGTCTCCCGCGCTGAAGATCGACCACCACCCCGATAATCCCGAAGACCATATTTGGCAAAATACGTGTAATCTGCATGGGAGGGGCGGAATTGATCAGAAATGTGCGAATAATCTTTCGAACGCTGGTCACCATTCCATACCAACATGGCAATGGGCGTACCTGTCGTTTTACCCTCAAAAACACCCGAAACAACCTCGACCGAATCTGCTTCTTTCCGCTGTGTCGTAATCCGAGATTGACCTGGTTTACGACGATCTAATTCCGATTGAATAAAATCCAAATCAAAATCAATGCCCGCCGGACAACCTTGAATGACAACTCCAACGGCCGCGCCGTGTGACTCGCCGAAGGTACTAATCTGAAAAATCTTACCGTATATACTCCCCATATTACTATTTTGAAGCCCTCCAAAAAAGGAAGACAATGAATCCAAACATGATAATCAATACAAAATTAACCAATTGTCGCCAGTTGACCCAGCGATTCCATTGTACTTCTAAACTGTCTTGTAGTTCGATCGACTCATAAATACCGCCTTTTTCTAGCGAAGTATCTAATTTCCGATCGCGTGGCTGGCCTTTGACGATCAACACCAATTTTGAACGCAAGGTATCAAAACGAGCCTTATCAACATTGAAATAAATCCAATTGAAATAATTAGCCAAGGCAAATTTACCGGCTTGTTCCGGAATAATGCGCACAATATCCGATTTATTCCCAAACATTTGATCGCGAAAAGGGAATACGCTTCGTTCTGTAGACAATAAATTAAAGCTTAAGAAATAGTCCGAAGCAACGGCCTTATTATCCCATAAAATACTGTTCCCATCCCCCAATACTTTGGAACGATAGATAATTCGGTCGCCGGTTTGGGCCTCATTTTTATCAATTTCCTCTACCAACGTATAACGACCCACAGGAACCTTGCCCGAAAGCACGTGTTTGGGCATCGGTTTAGGATGAATGACAAAGGCAGGCGAATTCAAGAAAAGAGGCGTTTTCTCCTTGGACTTTGCTTTCTGTAGAACGCGTAATCGGACGGATGGAATTTGAATCGCATGCACATCCAAAGGGAAATAAGATGCTTGAAAGAAACGATACTCAGTATATGTTTTGCCGCGAAAAGTAACTTTCAGCACACGTTCAACTTGTAAATTGAAATTTTCTTCCCAACAATTATGTGGCCTTATTTGCTGAATCAAAGCTGGAATCTGAATGTCATTACGATCAAAACTCAAGTCCATCGTGTTGTTCGATGGCACATACAATGACATCGTAATCGTGAAGGATTGCCCTACAAAGGGGCGAGCGACATCAGAGCGTACGAGAAAAAAAGGTTTATTACTTTCCAAATCAACTATCGCAGGCACCTGAATTTCATTTGGAACTTCATCCTGTTTTTCAACTCCCGCAACAACCTGGATGACAAATGGTTCAATTTTATAAACCTGCTTATTGACCTCTAACTCCAACAAGGGTACCAGCACATGACCAGGACCATTTGCCTGATAATATTGTGTAAAAGTTAAAGTCTGTTCAACTTGTTCATTCTCAAAGTTAGAAGCCTTACTCCTGCTAACTCCCAATTTCCGGAATCCATTAATTTCAGGGAAACGATATGTAGGTAATTGCTCTGTCGCTGTAATTGAAAACTGAATAGTGAACTGATCAGTTGTGGAAATAGATTTTGCACCTGTTTGTACGAGAATATTTTCTTTGCTCTGGCCCAATAATACCGATGAAGGCAAGAATAGCCCCGCGCATACAACCAGTAGATAGAATAAAATAGACCGCATCCCCGCAATTTACACAATTATCGGTTTCAAGCACAATCACCAAACACGCAATCGAAAAGAAAAGCCTAAGGCAACATACCAGGAATCACCCGTTCGAAGGCTTTTGCCTGCCGATATATCTACCTTCATATTATCCGAAACATAATAGGCTAAGCCCCCATCAAACCAATTATCCGTAAATTGTGTTTGGGGGAAACGACCAAATAACTCGGCATAGGCATAAGCACGCTTCCCAATATTTACATTCGGTGCAATACGATAAATTCCCTCCATGGAACCATCAGCATGGTATTCCGCACCAACATTATAGCCAACTCCCCAAGCGCCACCTAAACTGTTTTGAAAAGTCAATATACTTTCACCAACAGCATGAGGTAATGGATTCAATTCGCTCTGATCACGTCGATCCTGATTAACATGATATTGCAAAATCAGCGCAGATCTGGGAAAGAGACCAGATTCCTTCATTAAATGGGTCTTGATCCCGAAAGATTCCGTAGATAAACCTACTCCGGGCTCATGCAATACGGTATAACGCAGTTCAACGAGCGGATGAAGGCCAACTTTAATTAAACTCGTTGGCATCAAATACTGTGCAATTCCATCCTCTATGGCCCGATTAAATCCGACCTCAGCTTGTAGAAACCCTTTTTTGACAATGAATGGACATTCTGTTTGATCAGGGCGATCTGTTTCAATACGTCCTTCTTGTTGGGCAAAAATCGGATAAACCCAAAAGCATAAACAAATAATCCCGTAGCGCATGCCACAAAGATAACAAATTTTTAGATTAGCCTAAAATTTATTTTTTGCGACCAAAAGAAAAACCAAGCGCTCCATATATTTCACCAAACCAAATACGTTGATTGGCTGAGTCACCTGTTTGACCTGTGGTACGAATATCCCACAGCGTCGTATATCCTCCTTTAACTGTTGTTTCAAAGAATAAAAGTTTGGTCAAATTCAATCGTAAACCCGATTTAACAGATGCCCCTGCCCCGGCTAAATTCCAATAATTATTACGGCCCAACGTAAACAATCGCACATCAGAACGTGGAACGACTGCGCCTAGACCAACCCCATTCACCCACTCCAACTCCAATTTTCCTACACCCGGTTCCCACAATGGAGTGTAATACTCTAACTCAATAGAAGCATAATTAAATCCATCCGTATGTTCAAAGCGCAGAAAATCCTTCGAATTAATGGTAAAGGGCGTGTTGTTATAGTTCCCTACATACCCAGGATTAATTGTATATGCGGGATTAGACACTTGCGCGCCTATCGTGCCGCTAATGTGTGATGCTTGATCTGACACCATCACATATTTCATGTGATCCCAGCCAACACTAATAGATAAATTGTCCTTAATAAAATACCCAGCATGCAAATTAAACTGTGGAACAGAAAACAAATTCGGATTTAAATAGGTGGTAAAGCCATCAAAGGGCGTGGGCGCATCGGTCGCCACAACTTTCGCTAACGTAAAATCATAGCCATTGCCGACGAAGTGAATATCTGAGTTGGCATAAGTAGACCGATTATACCCCCAAGCGGCATAATATGAACCTTTACGCCCCTCGTGTTGAGCATGAAGAAATAGCGGGAAACAGCACAAAATAAGGTAGAAGAACTTAGGCATTTAAGGTGAGATTTGAAAAGACAAAATTGCAAATATTTTCAGGGATAAAACTGATAAAATGCTGATTTTAGTCAGAATTTTAAAAGCAATTGAAAATATTTCAAGAACATTGGCGTAAATTGCATGTCCAATTATTGCCTACTGGTAGCCTGAAACAATCTTGAAACATAAGCCTTGACGGCCTTGATCAACATGAGAAAAACAACACCAAAATTTGAATATAAAACCTTCACCCTAGGCGAAGCCTTAACGGAGGAACAAAAAGAATACTTCCAGAAGTATGGTGTTATTCAATTTAAAAACTTCATTTCAAACGAAACTGCGGAACTATTCATTTCTGAACTATCGAAAATTGAGGCAAATTGGTTAGCCGAGGGGGTTGAAAAGATCAATGGAATTCCTTTAAAATTTGGAAAAGATCCAGAAGGAAAAGACATGATTCAACGAATGTGTTTTACAAATAAATACAGCGATCTTTTAGCCGAGTTTTTAAAAGATCCTCGATTCGAATTGTTATTGGAATTACTAGGGCCTTACGATGGACGCATTGGTGTGGACGAAAAAGACGGTTTAGTATTTAATCATTACATCAACCAACCCAATTCTAAATTCACTCAAATGGGGTGGCATACAGATTCGCCGCGTGATTTATTTTTAGGCCAAAAAATACTTCCCATGCTGAATGTGGGTATTCATTTAGATAAATGTCCCTCATCAAATGGAGGATTACGCGTGTTACCTGGCACCCAGAATCAAAGTATTATCAAATTACTTTTCGGCAAAAAACAATTCATCGATCATCGTCCGGATCCGCGTGAAGTAGCTTTTGAAATTGACCGTGGAGACTTAACGATTCATGATGGCCGTCTATGGCATCGCGTTGAGGTATCACCAAATTTTGGAGAAAAATCAAGAAGACGTGTTATGTACGTTCCCATTATCACAGGGAAATATAAACCAAAATCCTCCGCTAGTAAGACCCCATTTTATCATCGATTTGCAAAGGTGGTGACCAAATAACAAAAAAGGCCTTCCCTAAGTTGAGGAATGGCCTTTTTTATGCTTGAGATTCCATATAGGATTGCAAAATGATCGTAGCTGCTATGCGATCGACTGTTCCTTTTTCTCTTCGATCTTTTTTCGACATCCCGCCAGATATCATGGCCTGCATAGCCAATTGCGAAGTAAATCGCTCATCGTGCTCGACAATGGGCATCTCCGGAAACTTCTTTTTAAAATGCTTAATGAGCACGCGAACCCCATGAGTGGAATCTGTATCCGAACTATCCAAGTTCTTGGGCATACCAATAACAACTTTTTCTACAGCCTCTTTGGCAAAATAAGCTTGTAAATAGTCCAATAACGTGTGTGTGGGAACCGTTTCTAATCCTGTTGCAATAATCTGCAAGGTATCTGTTACCGCCAACCCCGTTCGCTTTAACCCATAGTCTATGGCCAGCAGTCTTCCCATATTAGTTAATCAAACCCTTATCGCGCATGATTTTGTCCATCAACTTACGGTCATTATCATTGTTAAAAATCGCTAATGGCAAATAAATAAACTGGTATTTGCCCATTTCCAAGACGTATGCCTCTTTGTCCTTGTAGGCAGACAAAATCATATCCCACTTGATCATCCCCCCTTCTTTGTCGGAGATTTTCATAAATATCTGCCGACTATCGATTTCGTATCGGTATTTGTCGAAGAGTTGTTTGTATTGTGCTAATTGAGTGATCCCTGTAAATTGGATTAACCAGAATAAAACGTAGCCAAGAACACCAATTGCCAAAAAGATATAAATCCAGTAATTTTTATATGTTCCGGATAAATTAAGGAACACATTTAAACCGACTAAAGCCAAAGGCAGAAATGCCCATTTCCATTGGTTAGCGAATAATTGACGCATACACATCGCAATGTATTTATTCTTCTCTAAGCCGTATTTCTTCGTTTTTATTGCTAAAGGATTGGAAGGTGCTTGCATTTGGGCACGTTGTTGTGCTCCGTAATTCTTAGCCATAGGTAATTATTTTAAACGCTAAATAAAGGCCAAAGGTACAAAAATTGGATAATTTTGGGTAATTTTAATCGGCTAATTTAGACAATAAGCAAAGAATATGTCGGCAAAACAAGTTTTAGACGGACCAGCACTCCTACAGAAAATCAGACGAATTGCTTTTCAAATTTTTGAGAACAATTTTGAAGAGCAAGAGATCATCATAGCAGGTGTTCATGGCCAAGGGTATGCATTAGCCGACATGTTGAGTAAGCACCTCAAAGAGATCTCAACGATTAACGCGATTCCCGTAGAAATCAAACTGAATAAGGAGGTCCCTTACGAAAGTCCGGTTCAGTTTTCAGCTGACATCAAAACATTCGAAAATAAGGTGATTATCGTCGTTGATGATGTACTTAACACAGGTCGTACGTTCTCCTATAGCCTTGCACCCTTTTTAAGTATCCCGGTAAAAAAACTCCAAGTTGCAGTATTAATCGACCGGAACTACCGAAAATTCCCAATTGCGGCCGACTATAAAGGCTATGAACTTTCAACGACAATCGCCGAGCATGTAGAAGTCATCGTAACTGATGACGTGAATCGTGGTGTTTATTTGAAATAACTAAGACTGCCAAATTTCCCAAGCCTTATCTGCTTGACCATAAAGCATTTCGATTCCTGTATGAATTCCCCCAGCACCATGTGCTAATCCCTTTTTCAGAAAAGTGGTTTCCAAAGGATTGTAGACAATATCATAAAGAAAATGCTGCCCATTCAATGCTTCGTAAGGAATGGGGGGGCAATCTGCTTCCTTGGGGTGCATTCCAAGTGGTGTCGTATTTACAATGAGGCCAACAGACTCCATGAGAGATGGCAATGCCTCATACGAAACGACTCCTTCACCCGCTTGACGTGATACCTTAATAACAGGAATCCCTAAATCTTCAATCGCCGATATAACCGCTTTGGCAGCACCCCCTTGACCCAAAACTAATGCATGAAGTGATTTAAAATACGGGTATGCGGACCATTCTGTCAAGGTTCTTTGGAAACCAAAATAATCCGTATTGTACCCGCGCGTGCGTCCATCCGGCAAAATTTTAATGGTATTCACGGCACCAATACGTGCTGCAGCAGGATCAATCTCATCAAGGTAAGGGATGATTTGCTGCTTATAGGGTATCGTCACATTAAAACCTTTGATTGATTCTGTTCCTAATAGCGCTGGATAATCTTCTATAGATGGAATCTCAAATTGCGTATAGGCATGCGTATCCTTGTAGCCTAATTGCTCAAATTTTTCTGTAAAATAGCGCTTTGAAAAGGAATGACCTAAAGGATATCCAATCAGTCCGAACAGGGATTTCATCTTATTTCTTAGAGAATTGTTGCTTGAGAACTCCAAGGATAATGGGCAATATCGATACGCCGACGATTCCCAAAACGACTTTCTCAAAATTATCTTTTATCCAAGCATTATCTCCCAAGAAATAACCCGCAAGTGTAATGCTAATCACCCAGAGGCAAGCCCCAACAACACCAAAAATTAAATAAACAGGATATGACATTCGGCCAGCACCAGCAACGAAGGGAGCAACGGTACGAACAATCGGAATAAATCGTGCTAAAATGACCATTTTAGAACCATATTCCGCATAAAAAGACTCCGTTTTCTCAATATGCTCGCGCTTTAAAAACAAGATTTTTTCTCGACTCTTTACCCATTCACTGAAGTTTCGACCAATGTAATAATTCAATTGATCACCCAAAAGTGCAGCGATAATCATCAAAGGGATCACCGTCGTTAAGCTGAGTTGGCCACTTGCCGAGGCCAATAACCCAACAGAAAACAACAAGGAATCTCCTGGCAACAAGGGCATGATAACAAATCCTGTTTCGACAAAAATAATGGCGAACAACAAGGCATAAGTCAACGACCCGTTTGCTGCAATAAAATCACTTAAAAACGTCAATGGGTCTTTAAGTAAATCAAGTATAATTTGAAGCATCTGTTATTTATCTAAGAAATGATCGAAGGTGTCGCCACGTAAACCCAAACGTATCGTTTCTAACGAAATTACCTCGTGAGGAGCAATATTCCCTACGTTGACATTGGCTCCAACCAATTTCACAAACCAAACTTGTTGAGATTTCTGCGGAGCTTCCCAAATGATTTTTTCTTCAGGAATTTCAGTCAAAATTTCTTCAACTAAGCCTTGTCGAACTTCTCCAGAGGAGCGGAATAGTCCCACATTACCACCTTCTCGTGCTTCTCCAATAACCTTCCAAGATCCCGCTTCTAATTCCATCCGCATCAATTTAATCCACTTATACGGTGGAATTATTTTAGCTTCATCTTTGGAACCTACTTCAGACAATACCGTCACTTGTTGAGACAAGGTGCGAATAAATTCACATTTAACATCTGATTCCATTTCCACTGAACCATCCGAAACCTCCGCATATTCCATCCCATATTGGTCTAAAACACGGCGATATTCATCAAATTGCCCACGAATGTAGAAAGCTTCAAAGAGCGTTCCTCCGAAATAAACAGGAATACCTGCTGATTTATACAAGGCTAACTTTTCCTTTAAGTTAGGGCTTACATAAGAAGTAGCCCAACCCAGTTTTACAATATCGGTATGGCCGGCACCCATTTCCAAGAAATCCTCTACTTGGCGTAGGCTTAAACCTTTGTCCATGACCATCGTCAAACCTTTTTGTCTCGGTTTGGTTGTCCTTTCGGGTATTTGATTCAAATTGTAATTCATACGATCAACAAGCTTGTTATGAAATTATTTATTAGCGGGCATTATCCTACAAAAATAAGCATAACATCTGACTGAGACAAACACTAAGTTCTTCGAAGATGAAACAACAAATCCCAAAATCATCCTATATTTGTCACAAAACTTACACACACAATGAAAAAAACAATTGCACTACTGCTTTACCTTACACTCACACAAATTCCATTGTTCGCCATAAGCAATGGTGACACCATTTTAGGCGAATGGATTTCCGAAAACAAAGACGGCAAAATCGTCATTTTTAAGCAAGCTGACCGCTATTATGGCAAAATTACCTGGGGGAAAACACCTGGTAGAAAAGATACAAATAACCCCGATAGCCGTTTGCGAAACCGTGAACTCGTGGGTAGTATCATTCTAAAAGAGTTTGTATTTAAAGGTGGCAGTTGGGAAAACGGCACGATTTACGACCCAAATTCTGGAAAAACATATGACTGTATTTTAAAGGTAAAAGACAATAATCAAAAATTAGATATTCGCGGATTCGTAGGCATGGCCATGTTTGGCAGAACGTCCACCTGGTCTCGAAATTAATTTTCATCCGCCTAAGTAATATCATGAAACCAAACGAAAAAATACTCGCTTATTTACAAGCGAATTTGAACAAAAAAATTGCCGATGGGAATCCTAATCCCATCTCCACATGGCTAGATGGAACACTCATTAATGCTTCTGCTGGTTCAATTACTGCTGAATTTACCGTACGCGAAGATCAGTGTAATCACGCGCAAGTACTGCATGGGGGAATTATTACAACAATCTTGGACGAGATTATGGGGATGACCCTCATCACGGTGGAGATTGAACACCTATATGTGACTATTAACCTCCATGTTGATTTCTTATTTGGTGCAAAAGCTGGAGAAAAAGTCACGGCCGTATCTGAAGTTTATCGAGTAGGCAAAAAAATAGCCAATGTTGAAGCAAAACTTTATAATGCGGAAGGCAAATTATTAGCGAAAAGCACGAGCAATTTAGCCGCCACTTCGATACCAGTACAGTTTTAAGATAATACCTGGTAAACGATAAAGGCCGACAAATACGCCAAAGCAGTCATATAAAGAAACTGAATTGTTGGATATTTCCATGATTTTGTCTCTCGATAAGTCGTTGCTAGCGTACTCATGCATTGCATGGCAAATGCATAAAATATCAACAATGAGAAACCGAGCGCCGCATCATAAAGCGGCTTTCCTGTTGCTGGATTAATTTCAGCACGCATCCGATTTTTAATCGTCGCATTTTCATCATCGACTTCTCCACCTAAACTGTAAATAGTCGACATTGTGCCCACAAACACTTCACGTGCAGCAAAGGAAGTAATTAGCGCGATACCAATCTTCCAATCATAGCCCAGCGGTTTAATGACTGGCTCAATGAAATGTCCAAAATGCCCCGCATAGGATTGCTCCAATTTCTCTGCAGCAACTTTATTGGCCAAAGCTGTTTCGGATAATGTTGGATTCGCTTGCCGTACCGATTGCTCAACCAGAGCCAAACTGTCACCAGGCCCGTAACTCGCGAGTACCCAAAGGACAATTGAAATAGCCACAATAATTTTACCTGCTTCAAAAACAAATGCTTGAACTGAATTATAAATCGACAAAGCCATGTGTTTAAATCGGGGGCCTTTGTAAGTTGGCAACTCCATAATAAAATAGCTCTTTTCCTTTACCTGCAAGACTTGTTTCATCACCCATGCCGACAAGATTGCCATGAAAAAGCCCAATAAATACAAGCCAAACAAAGCTAAGCCTTGCAGATTAAACATACCAAACAAGGTGCTTTTCTCCGGAACAACTAAAGCGATTAATACGGTATAAATAGGTAAACGGGCTGAACAGGACATCAAAGGCGTCACCATAATCGTAATCAATCGATCTTTCCACGAGCCTATAGATCGCGTACTCATAATGGCTGGAACGGCACATGCCACACCCGACATAAGAGGAACAACCGACTTTCCATTTAAACCAAAGCGACGCATCAACTTGTCCATAATGAACATAACGCGAGACATATAACCCGTTTCCTCCAACATGGAAATAAAGAAAAACAAGAAGGCAATTTGAGGGACAAATATTAACACCCCACCAATTCCGGCAATTAGCCCATCAGTTAATAAACCCGTCAAAGCGGAAGCAGGCAAAATCCCTTTTAAATAATCATTCAACTGAGCGACACCACCGTCAATTGCATCCATGGGATAAGCAGCCCAAGTAAATACTGCCTGAAACATCAAGAATAAAATGCCCAAGAAAATAAGATATCCACCTACAGGATGTAAAAAAAACTTGTCCAGTCTGTCAGTCATCGTTTTGACCGGAGGGGCATCCCATTGGCGATTTAAATTTATCACACAACGTTCGACGATCTCAGATAAGGCCTCATAGCGCTTAACGGTTTCGGATGTTTTATATGATTTTGAATCGAAACGATGTTTCGCTTGCAAACGGTCAAATCCCATGCGTTGTTCATTCGAAAACATTTTCATGCGATCATGTTCCATCAACCACAGCAAGGAACGATATGGATCCGCCTCACCAAATTGCGCAGTAATATCGGCTAACAAATCATCGCCCACAGGCAATGGTAAAGCATCATTCGAGGCATAACGGTTTTTCAAGGTTTTTTCTACAGCCAAACGCAAACCATTCACGCCAATACCCTTTTTCGCATTGATTTCTGCCACCTCAATGCTTAACTCACGAGCGAGCTTAATGGAGTTAATCACAAAGCCTTGACTTTCCGCAACATCAACCATATTCAACGCCAAAACCGTTGGAATGCCTAAATCGCGCACTTGCGAAAACAATAATAAATTGCGCTTTAAATTAGATGCATCCGCCACCACGATCGCCATATCCGGATAATCAGGGTGCGATGGGTTGCCTAAAATATTGATAACTAATTCTTCGTCGATGGACTTGGGATAAATACTGTAAATACCTGGCAAATCAAGTACCTCAACTTTGGAATTTGGCTCTAACTCCCATATTCCCGTATGTTTGTCCATGGTAACCCCCGGAAAATTTCCTGTCTTCTGATTCAAGCCCGTAAGGCTATTGAACAGCGACGATTTCCCCGCATTTGGATTCCCGATTAAAGCTATTTTAGGTAGTTTGGACAAAATTTATAGGGTTTTAACTTGAATGGTAGCCGCCTCTTCTTTTCGCATACTTAACGTATATCCCGAAACTTTAATGGCAATCGGATCGCCAAAAGGCGCCTGATGTGTTAATTCAATCACAGTACCAGGCAAACAACCCATTTCTAATAATTTCAATGAAAGCAATTCGTCAGTAAAGCCTATAATTTCCGCCTGCTCTCCCACCTTTAAATCCGCTAAAGTTACCGACATTAAATTTTACTTATTTAGAATTGTTCAAAATTAGGACAAATGTACTAAGTATTTCCGACCTAAAAAATGATAAGTTACAGTTTTGCTGTAATTGATTTGAATTAGCTAAAATACTGAAGGGATTATACTTTAAAGCAAATTTTCTATTGTAAATTGCATGTCCTTTAAGGAAATCGAGGCATGATCCTGAATGAAATACACGTGTTGGTTAAAAAGGAGCTACATCTTGAGTGGCGACAGCGCTATGCCTTGCATGGTTTACTCTTGTATTTAGCGTCGACCATCTTCGTTTGTTACCTCTCCTTTAAAGCCAAACAACAAGCGATTAACCCGATTACCTGGAACACATTGTTTTGGATTATTATGCTTTTTATAGCCATTAACGCCATCGGAAAAAGCTTTACGCAGGAATCAAACCAACGGAACTTATTTTATTATACCTTAGTCAGTCCTGAGGCGATCATTTATTCGAAAATCATCTACAATTCCCTCATGATGATCGGAATTTCATTGGTGGGCTTCTTTTTTTATTCCTGGGTTATGGGAAATCCCGTTGGCAATATCCCCTTATACTTGGTCGCCATCGTACTTGGAGGCATCGGATTTGCCTCGAGCTTATCCTTGATGGCAGGCATTGCTGCACAAGGGGAAAATTCGGCCACACTCATGGCGGTTTTAAGTTTTCCCATCATCATTCCCTTGTTATTATTGATTTTAAAATTGGCCAAAAGCGCCATGGATGGCATATCAATTCAGGAAAACTGGGATGAAATCGCTATTCTGAGTTCGCTCGATACCATTGTCATTGTTTTATCCGGAATTCTATTCCCGTTTATATGGAAACATTAAAAAAACATTACGGTAAAATCCTCTGCATGATTTTGCTTTACTTCACGGTTTATGCAGGGTTTGAAGGGAAAGTTCCACGTCAACCCATCTTGAATGAAACAGTTCGAAACCTATATTTCCACGTTACCATGTGGTTTAGCATGATTTTCCTATTAGGAACATCCGTTTTTCACTCCATTAAATACCTGCGTTCCGGAGATGTACAAGCAGATCTAAAATCCTATGCCTATGTTGAAACCGGCTTGGTATTTGCCATATTGGGCTTAGCAACGGGAAGCTTTTGGGCGAAGTTCACATGGGGGGATTGGTGGACCAATGACCCTAAACTGAATTCTGTAGCTGTCGGTTTATTAATTTACTTAGCCTACCTGCTTGTCCGCTCTTCCCTTCCCGAGGAACAACAAAAAGCACGCATATCCTCTGTTTATAACATTTTTGCATTCGTCGTGTTTATGGTTTTGATATGGATTCTTCCGCGCATGACAGATTCGTTACACCCCGGAAATGGTGGAAATCCGGGTTTCAACTCCATGGACTTAGACAACCGCATGCGCATGGTGTTTTACCCAGCCATTATCGGTTGGACCTTACTAGGCTTCTGGATCGCAGGCTTGCGCATTCGTATCAAACAATTAGACCAACAAACTGACGAAAACAACTAACATGAAAAAATACATTTTCAGCTTATTCATGGCGCTAATTTCCTTTGCTGGACAAGCACAAGCACAAGTAGAAATGGCCGACCAATTTCGTGCCGATGGGAAAATCTATGTGGTTATTGCCATCGTGGCAATCATTTTAACCGGCATATTCATTTATCTATTCCGTTTAGATAATAAAATCACAGACTTAGAAAAACGCATCAAATGAAAAAGACACATATCGTCGGGCTCATACTAATCGCGATTGCTATCGGCATCATCCTGATTACAACAGGTGATGCAAGTACCTATGTGGGATTCGATGAGGCGGAACGCATTAGCCAGCAAGATCCTAACCAAAAGGTGCACGTGGTAGGCAAATTGAAAAAAGATGCCGCCGGAAAAATTGTTGGCATGTTGTTTAATCCAGCCCTTGATGCGAATCGACTTGAATTCATCGTTGAAGATAGTTTGGGCAGAGAAAACCAAGTAGTTTATTCCGCTCCGAAACCCCAAGATTTCGAAAAATCGGAAAAGATTGTTTTGGTCGGAAGTATGAAACCTGATAAGATTTTCTATTGCGATAAAATTTTACTTAAGTGCCCGTCTAAATACCAAGAAGGGAAAATATCTGCCGACTCAAGCGCCTCGTTAGAAGCTAAAAAATAATATGATACACGAAACCATTGGACAGATTGGGCATGCGCTCATTATTGTTTCCTTCGTTACTGCCTTGTTGGCAACTTATGCCTACTTTCGATCGAGCCAAGAAGAATCGTTAGCAAATGATTGGCGTCAAACCGCACGCACCCTCTTCTTCTTACACCTAGCTGCTGTAATCGCTGTAGCCACGACGCTGTATATTATCATTTACAACCATTATTTCGAGTACCATTACGCTTTTTCACATGCCTCCAAAGCGCTTCCTATCGCCTACATAGTATCCTGTTTCTGGGAAGGCCAAGAAGGATCGTTCTTACTATGGATATTTTGGCAAGCCTTATTAGGCGTATTACTCATGTTCCGCAACCCTAAATGGGAAAGTCCTGTTATGACGGTTTTTGCCCTTGTGCAAACCTTCCTAACTTCCATGATTTTAGGTGTCATCATCCCAGGAATCGAATTGAAAATCGGCTCATCTCCTTTCTTATTGTTGCGTGAAGCCCTGCCTGATTTGCCGGTTTGGAGTATGCAGCCCAACTTTATTCCATTGGATGGTCGGGGTTTAAATCCTTTGTTACAAAACTATTGGATGGTCATCCACCCGCCTACCCTCTTCTTAGGTTTTGCCTTAACATTAGTTCCGTTTGCGTTTTTAATTGCCGGTCTTTGGAAAAAGCAATTGACCGAGTGGATCACACCTGCCTTGCCTTGGTCGCTATTTGGAGGTGGCGTATTGGGCGTTGGTATTATGATGGGCGCCTATTGGGCCTATGAAACCTTAAACTTTGGAGGTTATTGGAACTGGGATCCTGTAGAAAATGCGTCATTCGTACCTTGGCTAGTCTGGATCGGTGCTATTCACACGATGATTGCCTACCGTAATTCGAGTTCAGCGCTGAAAACGTCCATTATCTTGGTGATTACGACCTTCATTCTCGTGCTTTATTCAACCTTCCTTAACCGTTCAGGTATCTTAGGAAATGCATCGGTGCACTCATTCACCGACTTAGGTTTATCAGGACAATTGCTCTTATACATGGGTACATTCTTGCTAGGATCCATCGCCTTAGCCTGGTACCGCTGGAAAGATTTACCAACCGACGAGAAAGAATTGGGGGTATACTCTCGTGAGTTTTGGATATTCGTAGGAGCTTCGGTTTTGGGACTTTCTGCATTCCAATTAACCTTTACGACTTCCATTCCCGTTTACAATAAAATCGCGGAGGCTTTTGGCTTGGTTTCAAACATCGCGCTACCAGCCGACCAGGTGGAACATTACAGTAAAATTCAAATTTGGATATTTATCGGCATCGCCGTATTAAGTGCGGTAGGTCAGTTTGTTTGGTGGGGAAAACTAAAAGATAAAACCCAATGGAAAGCCTTGTGGAATTCCGTTTTGGTCGCAACATTATTAACGGTGCTATTCGTTAATCTAGGCAAAATCTTTACCCCATCGTACATCGTATTATTGTGGTCGAGTTTATTTTCGGCATATGCGAACGGAAGTATATTGTGGTTTTTGGCACGTCAGAAAATATCAATCGCAGGAGGTGCTTTATCACACGTTGGTTTAGCTGTGATGCTGATTGGTATATTATTCTCTTCGGGTTATTCCAAAGTTGTTTCGCTAAACCGTTCAGGCTTTGCGATTTCAAACAAAGTGGAACAATTCACCAAAGATGATAACAAAGAAAACAAGGAAAATCTACCTTTGTGGTTAGGCCAAGGTGCCCAAATGCAAGATTATTTGGTCACCTATAAAGGCCGCAAGATTGCCTTGCGTGGCAAAGCGGGTTATTACAATAAAAAGGATTTTGAGATCATTGAAGGGGATTTTCATGCCGTGGCACTACGAGATGTTGTCTCGAATGGTGAATCCGTTGCAAAAAAGGGAGATACCGTTACGGTTGAGCCAGAGAATAATTATTACGAATTGGAATTCAAAAATGCGGAAGGAAAAGCGGTTTCTCTTTTCCCACGCTGGCAAGTAAACCCTAAAATGGGAACAGCCATTTCGCCCGACATCAAGCATGCCTTTAGCCACGACATTTATACCTATGTTTCCTTAGACCCTCGGTTAGCCGCTGAAGCTGGCGAAGAAAAGCAATGGAGCCAAACGGTTAATTCAACTGTCATGGTAGGTGACACACTATTCTTAAATGATTTTGTCGCAGTGCTGAAAGAAGTAAGTCGCGTAACAAAACTAGAAGGATTTGAATTAGGTGTGAATGATGCGGCGGTACAAGCCCACTTCCTAGTGCTCGGTAAAAATGATCAAAAATTTGAATTGAAACCTACCTTCATCATCAAGGATGGAATGGTCGCGATGCCCGCTTATGAAAGTGAAGAAACGGGAATCAAAATCAAATTCACAACCATCAATCCGAAGACGCAGCAGTTTAGCTTTGCAGTCAATACGACCCAACAAGACTTAATTATTATCAAGGCCCTTGAAAAACCGTACATAAATTTGGTTTGGATTGGATCAATCATGATCTTTATTGGTCTTTTCATCGCAACGTTCCGTCGAACAGAAAAACCCATTGCCTCATGAGCCGCAGTGAAAAACTAAGTTTATTTATGGCCATTGGATTCCTTATTATTTGGGTCCTAGATTTAAACTCGCCCACTCCCAAGGAAATTCAAGGAATGTTTTGGCAAGAAATTGGCTATCATTATAGTTGGCTCATGTTCGCCGTAGGTTGTCTTTTTTATTACCAATTCGCACGTAACGAGCGAATATCCAAGGAAGACAAGAACAAAAAGAAATAATATGCCCGACCCCGAATATACCATACAGAGTGCCCAAATCATTGGAATCATTACATCCATGGTTTTTTCTGCCTTCTTTTCTGGCGTGGAGATGGCATTCGTTTCTTCCAACAAATTATATTTCGAATTAAAGGCGAAACAGGATATTTTAAGTGCGAAAATCATCTCGCATTTTAACAAAACCCCATCGCGTTTCATCGGTACCATGTTGATCGGCAATACGCTATCACTCGTAGCCTATGGCATCTTCATGGAAGAGTATTTGCATCACTTGATTCTTGCGAACATTCCCCTTGTCCAAAATGAATTATTCGCTCGTTTATTGGCATCCGTGCTCGCAACCATCTTGATTCTAACCACTTCGGAGTTTACCCCCAAAAGCATCTTCTTGATCAATCCAGATGCCATTTTGGAATTTTTAGCTATCCCGATATGGGTCATTCATACCCTCATGTTTCCATTGGTTTGGTTAACGGTAGGTTTGTCTAAATGGTTTATTACCAAAGTTCTTCGCTTAGCCTATTCGGAAGAAAAACCGGCGTTTGGGCTGACAGATTTAAACCATTACCTCCAAAATTTGAACCGCAAAGTTTCGACCGAAGAGGAAAACGAGGTTGATACGAAAATTTTCCACAATGCGCTAGAATTTAAGCAGGTTAAAGTGCGCGATTGCATGATTCCTCGCACCGAAATCACCGCCATAGAACTGGAAGAAGGCATCGAAGGCCTAACTAAGACCTTTATTGAAAGTGGACACTCGAAAGTATTGGTCTACAAAGAAACGTTGGAGGAAGTGATTGGCTATTGCCATTCATTGGCGCTCTTTAAAAAACCCAAAGACTTACAATCCATCTTAACCCCAATCCCAATTGTTCCAGAGGCTATGCCCGCGAATGATTTAATGATTAAATTTTCCAAAGAACGTAAATCATTAGCCATCGTCGTAGATGAATTCGGAAGTACATCCGGCTTAGTCAGCATGGAGGATGTGATGGAGCAGATTTTTGGAGAGATTCAAGATGAATACGATGACTCGGAAGATTGGATTGAAAAACAATTGGATGAAAATACATTCGTTTTGTCGGGTCGACACGAAATTGATTACCTAAACGAAAAGTACGAATGGAACTTGCCTGAGGGCGATTATGAAACGCTGGGTGGGATGTTAATAAGCCTGTATGAAGATATCCCTGAAGTAAACGAAACCATCATTCTGAGTCCTTTTCAATTCCAAATCATGACCGTAACCGATGCACGCATCGACACAGTCAAAGTCATAATTACAGGCAAAATCGTTCAGAAAGAAGAAATTAAAGGGAAGCATTAATTACACGTTGCAGCGTTTGGCACTTCATTTGTGTCTCTTGCCATTCCTTTTCAGGATCTGAGTCCTCCGTGATGCCACATCCCGCGTAGTAAGTAGCCTGATTATGACGAATCTGTACCGTTCGTAGGTTGACAAACAAATGCGTTTCAGAAGACAAATTAACAGGCCCCAAATAACCACTGTACAAGGAACGATCATGTTTTTCTGTCTTCAAGATCCAAGCTAAAGCAGCCTCTTTAGGTGTTCCGCATACCGCCGAAGTGGGATGCAACAACCCCAACATTTGTGTGATTAAATGAGGATATGTGAGTTCACGTGTACTCACAAGATATTCTGTCTTCAAGTGCATCAAATTCCCTGCCAACACCGTTTTAGGGCCATTTTCAATGTATTCTCGCAAGCGGATTTTCTTGAAACATTCGATGATATAACGGCTTACATAGGCTTGCTCCTCAATCTCCTTCTGTGACCAGCGCGCTTCAGAAGGTGCTAAGGCATGTCCATCTGAATCAAGTCCCGATTGTGTACCCGCCAACGAAATTGTCCGAAATATCCCCACCGAATCTTGTGAAACTAAGGTTTCAGGCGTGGCGCAAAGCCAAATATTTTGTAAGTCGGGCAAATAAATCGCCGAAACAAATGCTGATGGGTACATTTGGCAAAGACGTTCAAAAGCATCACATAAATCAAAATTTGAATCGAGCGTTTGTACGTCCACACGAGATAAAACAACCTTCTGAAATTGACCGATTTTGATCTGCTCGATGGAACGAGCGACCTGTTCTTTAAATTGAACCTTCTGTGTGATATCCTCCGGAAACGAGCCCTTGGCATTTTGATTCATGCTAGGATTCGATACTGATTTAAATAGCAACGAGGAGGCTTTCAAAAAATAAGGCTGACCTACAAAGGGACCTACTAAAAAACCTGGGCCTAAATCCTCCAACTGATCCGCCTCCGTTCGAATGCCTCCGCCTAAATCTTGCAAGAGAACCTGTTGGCTTTGATTCGGAAGACGCCACATCGCAAGCGCAGTCCCATGGATAGGGGCCTGTTTCCAAATTTCTTTCCAATCGGTATTTAGCTCAGACATTAATCTACTTTCAAGATAGCTACAGTTAAACGACTTGCACAGATCAATTGTTCTGCCTCATCGTGAATTTTAATGTCATAAACATGTAATGTTTTGCCAATGCGCAAAGGAATACAGGTTCCCACAACATAGCCTCCGCGGGCCGACTTCAAATGATTGGCATTTATCTCAACCCCTACCCCTTTGTATTGGTGCATATCAGGGACGGCCAACAAAGCTGCAATACTTCCTATGGTTTCGGCTAACACAACGGAAGCTCCGCCATGTAATAAGCCAAAAGGCTGCTTAGTCCGATGATCAACGGGCATTTTGGCTTTAATGAATTCAGCAGTTATTTCGATAAATTCAATCCCAAGATGTTCGATCATGTTGCCGCGGCTCCAAGCGTTGATCTCATCCAAACTGATGGAAGTATTAAACATATAATTCGTATTTTTGTGCCGTAAAATTCGCAATTATTTAGCGAAATCAATCTCAATTCAACCAATTAATATGCATCGCATCAAAGACATCTACCTAATTCGACATGGGGAAACCGACTATAACCGCATGGGAGTTGTTCAAGGGAGTGGAATCGATGCAGATTTGAATGCATTAGGCCAGCAACAGGCAAAAGCTTTTTTTGAGCATTACCAAGATTTACCCCTTGACAAAATATATACTTCTGCATTAAAGCGAACACATCAGTCGGTCAATGGTTTTATTGAAAAGGGATTACCCTGGGAACAACATGCGGGATTAAACGAAATCTCTTGGGGAATTCGCGAAGGGCGCACACCGAATAATGACGATGACCAATACTATCGAAACCTCGTTCGTACATGGCGCGAAGGGCAAGTAGATATTCCATCCGAAGAAGGTGAAAGCCCGATGGATGTACTAGAAAAACAAAAACCCGTTGTCGAGTTAATCCTTTCAAGACCTGAAGAAAGACATATATTAATCGCCATGCACGGTCGGGCGATGCGCGTACTACTGACGCATTTATTCGAAAAACCTTTGCATGACATGGATACCTTTGGGCACCAAAACTTGTGCCTTTACCACCTGCAATACGACTACCAAACGCAGAAATTCAACGCCATTAAAGCTAATCATACCGCTCACTTACAAGGGCTGCCTGATTGCATGTAAGTTATGACAAGAAAGCGCCTGTATTGGACCTTGCAATGTTTCGGCTGGTTTGCCTGGGCGCTGAATGAGGCTTTGCTCTACACCAATCAGTATGGATGGAAATGGGCCTGGGTCTTTTCTTCCATGGCGAATATTGCACTCGCCATTTTCTTAACACATCAGTATCGCCGCATAACCAAACGTTTTCGCTGGCAGGATAAGAATTTGTGGCAAATGCTCCAATTGAATTTTCTGGCGCTTGTATGCATGGCACTACTATTGATGGCCCTAAACATCCCCTTAGACTATATTTTCTTACAAGAAAACTATGACGTCAGTTTGAGCCCATTCATTCTCATTCAGATTTTTTTCAATTTTATCAAACCGCTCGCGATTTGGGCATTGATTTACTTCTTTTTTCAATATTCCAACAAGCGCTTGGAAATGGAACGGGAAAACGACCAATTAGAACGCGCGATTTTAGAAACAGAAGGAAAGGTTTTACGAGCGCAAATGAATCCGCATTTTGTATTTAATGCATTAAACAGCGTTCGCGCATTGATTACCGAAGACCCACAAAAAGCTAAAAAGGGCATTAACCAATTATCGAAATTATTGCGTAGTTCTTTATTAACCGAACGCAAGAAAACGATTGCGTTGGCGGAAGAACTCGAAACCATTACGGATTACTTAGCTTTGGAAAAAATACGTTACGAGGATCGTTTGGAGTGGAAAATTTCCGTTGACCCAGCTTGCGCTAAGGCACAAATTCCGCCCATGTTGCTACAAACACTCGTGGAAAATGGCATCAAACACGGTATTTCTAGATCCGTGAAAGGTGGCGTAATCGAGTTGTCCGCGCAAAGAGCAGATAACATGCTACAGATTTCGGTGATAAATCCCGGACATCTCAAGCCGAGTAAAGAAACGAACGCAGGGGTAGGACTGTTAAATTCTCAAAATCGTTTGCAGTTATTATACGGCAAAACCGCTCAAATCGAACTTCAACCACTAAACAAAAATCAAGTATGCGCAATCGTAACATTGCCCTATCTTGAAGAAATTTAATCCATATGAAAGCAATCATCGTAGACGACGAGCGTTTAGCACGCAATGAACTGAAACGCTTATTAGAGAACTTTCCACACATCGAAGTCATTGCAGAGGCTTCGAACACGGATGAGGCTTCGGCCTTATTGGAATCCCTACAACCCGATGTCTTATTTCTCGATATTCAAATGCCCGGAAAAACAGGTTTTGAATGGTTGGAAAGTTGGGATGGCTTCTTACCCGAAGTCATTTTCACTACGGCGTTTGACGAATATGCGCTTAAGGCTTTTGAGGTAAATGCGCTGGATTACGTCTTAAAACCCATCGAACTTGCACGCTTAAGCGAGAGCATTCAAAAACTCGACAAAAGACAGATTCAACATACACAGACAATCGCCTCTCCACATCATGTATTAGGGGCACAAGACCAAATATTTGTAAAAGATGGAGAACGATGCTGGTTTGTTCGCTTAGATCGAGTTCGCTTATGCGAATCGATGGGCAATTATGTTCGATTGTTTTTTGATGACCAAAAACCCTTGGTGCTTAAATCATTAAATGCGTTGGAAGAGCGCTTAGATCCGAAGGTTTTCTTTCGTGCCAATCGCAAACACATCATCAATTTGAATTACATCGATAAAATCGAACCCTGGTTTTCGGGTGGATTACAAGTGACTCTTTCCGGTAAAGGGGAGAAAATCGAGATCTCAAGACGCCAATCGATTCGTTTCAAAGAATTACTCTCCCTTTGATCGTTTGGGTGCTTCGCCTAATAGAAATCCATAAGGTTCCAATGCTGGCACATGGTCAAAAATGACTTTTAATATGGCTGTTAACGGGAGAGCCAAGATCAAGCCTGGAATTCCCCATATCATTTCGCCAGCTAACAAGGCCAACATAGCGACCATGGGATTAATACTAACCTTAGATCCAATCACCAGGGGTGTGATGAAATTAGCCTCCACGAATTGGACGGCAGCAACCCAAGCAATAACGCCCAAGGCATAATTAGGCCCTAAACTTGCCAAAGTCAAGATAATTGGCAAGGCAGCTCCCACCCAAATACCGATATAAGGAATTAATAATAGAATACCTGTCAAGCAGCCGAAAAACATAAAATAATCAACGCCAATCCACCAAAACCCTGCGACACAAAGCAAGGCAACAATCAACATAACAGCTAGCAAACCTACTAGATAACTTTGCACAACGGTGCCCGTTTTTTGCATAATACCTTGCAAAACTGTCCGCTCCGTAGTAGGGAATACCCGAGCTAGGAAATCGGCAAAAAACTGCCGGTAATACAAAAAGAAAAAAACAAAAATAGGAACAATGATGAGGGTCGTAACTCCGTGAATAACAGTCCCAAAAGTCGTTGTAATAATATCTCCTGAGTTCTTCAAGAGGTTTATGGTCTGATTACTCACCTCCAACATTTGTTTTTTACGTGAGATATTCAAGTTATGAGATAAGAAACTTTGCAAGCCCGAAATCCATTTTTCCGCTTTGCGAATAAACATAGGCCAATCGCTCACAAATTCAGCTATTTGGCCCACGAGTAATAAAAGCAATAAGCCAATACATACGAACATAATCAAGATGCAAAGCGCGATGGCCATGGACCGCGCAACACCCTTAGATTCCAACCAAGAACAAATCGGCAAGACAAGCATCGCCAATATCATTGAGAACGAAAGAAGAATCAAAAGATCTTGCAATAAATACAATCCCAAAACAACAAGGGAAATGCTGATTAGCACAGCGGCTAAACGAACGGAATAAGCAGTATCTTTAGACATGATTCAATTAAATGTATTTCAAATTACGTAAAATTTAACAATTTAGTAACTTAGACCTCTCTATCTTTGCCACATCATTTTAACATCCAACGCGCTTAAACCATGAGTAAAACGCTAAATCAAGCGAAAATTTTATTGGTCGACGACGATCCGGATATTCTGGAGCTTTTGGAATACAATTTAGCAAAAGAAAACTACCAATTAGCAAAAGCTTACGACGGCAAGGAAGCCTTGGAAATCGCACAGACTTTCAAACCTGCACTTATCATCATGGATGTTATGATGCCCATCATGGATGGCATTGAGACTGCGCGTAAAATGAAATTGATGCCCGAGCTTAAAAATACCCTCATATTGTTTTTAACAGCCCGCGGCGAAGAGTTTACCGAAGTAGCTGCTTTCGATGCAGGAGCGCACGATTACATCATCAAGCCCATTAAACCACGTGCTTTAGTAAGCCGAATTAATGCCTTGTTGAAGCGAGAAACTTCCGAGGAATCACAAGATATCATTGAAATAGGGGGCTTGGTCATAAATCGTACACAGTACGCTGCCACGTTCGAAGGGCGCGCCTTGATTCTACCCAAAAAAGAATTTGAACTACTCTCTTATTTAGCTAAAAACCCGAATAAGGTTTTCAACCGCGACGAATTATTGGAAAAAGTTTGGGGGGCAGATGTTTATGTCGTTGAACGCACCGTGGATGTCCACATCCGCAAATTGCGTGAAAAAATCCCAGAACATTACATCAAAACCTTGAAGGGAGTCGGCTATTTATTCTCGATTGAGAAGGCCTAAATAGCAGATATCATTGTCCTGTAACTGAAAGTTGCAGCATAGGTGCTATGCCTTGCCCTGTCAAATATTGATACACCGGCAACCAGATTGCCTTATCCGAAGATCTTGTATAAAAATGGGGTTGATTCTTATATTTCCCCATGCCTACTCGAGCAACTGCCAACCCTGACAACTTGGTTTGTGGCATTAAATAAATTACCACAGCCAATCCTCCCATAGGTATACTTATATTTTCTGAACCCAAGTAAAAGTCTTGCCATCCCGATTTTTGTCTCATCAAGATTAATTTCCGAGTCTTAATCAACTGCTCGGGTTGTCCATTTTTCCCAACTGTATAAAAAGCCACCCTGAAAACGTAACTCGTTGGATGGTTATCGGTAAAGCAAATAGATAAATGGCTAAGTTTTTTAAACACTAATTCCTTCTGATTAAAAACAACTGCCAATTGAGAAGGTTCGATTAGCTGTAGGCCTTTGAAATTCTTACGATGAGGTTTTTCGGTTACATACCTGCCTGAAGTAAATTCAAATACTTGGACTTCATCCAATTCAACATTTCTTAAACTATCTACTTTCCCCTGAAGAATTGAAGGAGTGATTGTTGACAAAAACATGCTAAAAATTAATAACCGCAAATGTTTCACAAATAGTCGATAGAAAGTTTTCATTCAAATGATATTTATCAGTGGTCATCAATAGTACGCAATTTTGGGAAATCGGGATTAATAAAAACTGATAATCTGCTTTCGTTCAAAATAGGTTATTATGAATATCAATTTTTCAACTTCCCATCACTTATTTGTAACTTGCGGCTTCATGACAAGTCGGCTTATCCTTATCTGTTTATTGTTTAGTGTCTCACTGTTCGCACAGCATCCCAAACGCGAACTTCGTGGGGTATGGATTGCTACTGTGCAAAACATCGATTGGCCAAGTCCTCGGAATTACAATGCCATTAAACAACAGGAAGAGTTTCTGGATATCCTAAATTCACACCAACAAACCGGCATCAATGCCCTTTTTGTCCAAGTTCGTACGGCAGCAGATGCCTTGTATGCCAAAAGCGATGAACCCTGGTCAAGTTATTTGTCGGGCCTGCAAGGCCAAGCGCCCAAACCAACTTACGACCCGATGGCCTTCATGATTCAGGAGTCGCATGCCCGCGGCATCGAATTTCATGCTTGGTTGAATATGAATCGAGCGAGTATGTCTACCAAAAATTTATTAAGTGGCAATCACATTGTTCGCCAACATCCGGAATGGATGGTGATCTACAACAACCAACATCTATTTAATTTTGGCATTCCAGCAGTCAGACACTATATCACGCAGGTGGTCAAAAACATAGTTCAAGAATACGACGTGGATGGCATACACTTCGATGATTATTTTTACCCATACCCCATTAAAGGGGCGCATTTCAATGATGACGAAGCCTATGCCCAACACAAATTACCGAACGAGAGTTTGGCGGATTGGCGACGCAGAAACATCAATTTATTGATTGAGGAGATTTCTACGACAATTAAATCTGTGAATCCCCGCGTGAAATTTGGCATTAGTCCCTTTGGCATATGGCGACATAAAAGTTCAGATCCTGAATACGGTTCTCCCACGAGTCGCGGTTTACAATCCTATGATGATCTTTATGCCGATACAGAAAAATGGACAAAATCCGGTTGGCTGGATTATTTAGCCCCACAACTTTACTGGGGAACAACGCATCGTGTGGCGACATTTGGGCCATTAGCTAAATGGTGGAGTGAGCATGGCTATGGCAAACCCGTGTATATCGGACATGCCGCCTATCATCTCACCGACCAATGGAATGCGGCTGAATTATCGAAACAATTAGCGGAGGCGCGCAGTTTAAACCAGGTGCAAGGATCCATCTTTTTTAGCTCGAGTCAACTTACAAACAATGCCAAAGGCTGGCGTGATAGCTTGCGCACATCACATTTCAAGCACATGGCACTTGTTCCACCCATGTTATGGATAGATAGCATCGCACCTACCGCACCCCATAAAGTATCTTTGGTTAAGCAAGCGGGCAACTGGACATTACGTTGGCAAGCCGGCGAACCAAGTGTCGATAAAGACCCACCAGCCTATTACGTTGTTTACCGTATTCGTAGGTCGGAGGGCATCAAAGGCATCGAAAACGCTGCCAATATTATTTACAAAGGACAAAAAAATACGTTTATTATCGACGCATCCGAAATACAATCTGGACATGGCTTTGTTGTAACAGCCTTTGATCGATTGCATAATGAATCGCCCGCAGGGACCATTCAGTGGATCGTCCCGAATTCCAATTAATATGAGCTTACGATTTTTACATTTGACCGTTAAGGATATTACCGAGGAAACTCCGGATACCAAAACCATCCATTTTTGGCACCCCATCCATGATACCCTTCATTATTTGGCTGGACAATTTTTGACCGTGATTCCCAATATCGCTGGTGAAAAACCGCGCCGGAGTTATTCCCTTTCTTCCTCTCCCGCGACGGATATGTCACCGGCGATTACGGTGAAACGTATTTCGGGGGGATTGGTCTCCAACTTCCTTTGTGATACCGTGAAAATCGGGGATAGCCTAGAAGTGATCGAACCCATGGGAAATTTTGTCATCGAACCCGATGCTGATGCTACTAAGAATTATGTCTTTATAGGTGCTGGTTCTGGCGTAACGCCGTTGATGTCAATGATCAAAACCCTACTTCAACGCGAGCCCAAATCGAAGATACATTTGATTTATGGTTCACGTCACGAAGACCAAATCATTTTCAAAAAGCAATTAGACGCACTCGAAAACGATTTTTCTGATCGTCTAACAATACTTCATGTGATCAGTCGGCCAGCGGCCAACTGGCCAGGCCTTAAAGGACGTATCAATCAAGCGTCTACCGTGTATTATTTGAAACAAGAATTAGGGATTGATATTGCCAAGGCCCATTATTATTTATGTGGCCCCTTGGAAATGATGGAAGAAGTGCAAAAAGCATTAGCCATTTTTGAGGTTCCAGGTGACCAAATTCATAAAGAATTATTCAATACAGCCCCCTCGGTAGAAACCGCTGAATCCGAGAATGAAGTGGCGAGAGAAATTACTTTAATCTACGAAGGTAAAGAACATCAAGTAACGGTTCAGCCACACGAAACAATCTTAGAAGCCGCATTAGAAGCCGATTTAGATATTCCATACTCTTGCCAAGCGGGCATGTGTACGGCTTGCATGGGACTATGTAAATCAGGAACGGTTGTGATGGATGAAGAAGATGGCCTAACGGCAGGTGAAATTGCCAAAGGATATGTCTTGACTTGTGTCGCACATCCCAAAAGCGATGGGGTGGTCATCGACCTCGATTAAATTATCAGTTTTAAGGGGCGCAAGCCCCTTTTTTCCTACTACCTTTGGCAAACCTGAGGAGGATTGCCAAAGGTTAAGGAGGGGGCTAAAAGTCCCGTGGATCCCAAGCCACACGCGTATTATCATACAGCACAGCCATCCGAGCTAAGTCATCTGCATCCAAAGCAAAATCAAACACCTCCGCATTTTCAATCATGCGTTCCGGGTTAATTGATTTGGGAATCGTTACGGCGCCTTGTTCAATGACCCAACGAATCAAAATTTGATAGGTCGACTTCCCATATTTACGAGCAATATCCACTAATACCGGATGGTCTTTCTTTTGGCCACGAACGACTGGTGCATAACCTTCCAATTGTATATGATTATGCTTACAAAAATCGAGTTCCTCCGGAAGATAACAGAAGGGGCTCAACTCGATTTGATTAACCGCGGGACAAACATGAGCATAGACAAACAACTCCTCTAAATGCTTTTGGTAATAATTGGATACCCCGATGGACTTAACCACCCCCTGATCATATAAGGACTCAAGCGCTTTCCACGTCTCTTTTCGATGTTGCTCTTTCGGCCAATGAATCAAATACAAGTCCATGTAATCCAGGGCCAAATCTTTCAAAGACTTCTCAAAAGCTCGCATCGTAGTATCAAAGCCCATATCATCCATCCAGACCTTACTCGTCACAAACAATTCATTTCGAGCCACTCCACCTTGCGCCAAGGCTGCCCCCACCTCCTTTTCATTTCCGTAGATCGAAGCCGCATCAAAAAGTCGATAGCCTACGGCTAATGCCGCTTCCACTGCTTGACCCACTTCCTCCTGTTGTTCAGGCGCATAAACACCTAAACCCAAAGCTGGCATCGAAAATCCGTTATTTAATTGAACAGAGGGTATTTGTAAATTCATATCGCTAAATTTTGATTTAAAGCTAGCCAAATTTGATGTATTTTTGCAAAAAAATAAGTTCATGACTCGTCAAGTATCCGCCCAATCCACGCAACGCAAATTTCTTGCACAAGATTTCCAATTAAGTACCTGGGAAAGTGTATTGCCTTATTTCGAACAAATAAGTGCGATGAAAATAAACTCCTTACAGGATCTAATCTTGTTTTGCGAAAACCGTTCAGAACTAGAAAGTTACTTGTCGGAAAACTTCGCCTGGCGCTACATCAAGATGTCATGCGACAATCAAAATGAAGCGCATCAATTAAGTTATCAGCAATTCGTCAACGAAATCATGCCAAACGCATCCATCTTCGACGATGCTTGGAATAAAAAAGTAACAGAAAGCCCATTCGCTTCTGAGCTGCCATCATCAGGCTATGCGGTGATGTTGCGCGGCATGAAGAAATCGATCGAAATATTTCGGGAAGAAAACATTCCGCTATTCACCGAGTTGCAAAACTTACAAACCCAATATGGCGCGGCAACAGGTTCATTGATGGTAGAAATCGATGGAGAGGAAAAAACACTCCAACAAGCCAATGCCTTTCTTGAGTCGACAGATCGCGCAAAGCGCCAAGCGGTGTACGAAAAGGTATCCAGTGCGCGCCTAGCCATCCAAGAAACCTTAGACTCGCTTTTTAATCAGCTGGTTGAAAAACGACACGAGGTCGCATTAAATGCAGGCTTCGCAAACTACCGAGATTATGCCTTTGCCAGTCTCGGACGTTTTGATTACAGCCCAGCCGACTGCTTTGAATTTCATGAGGCGGTAGCTAATACCGTTGTTCCCATCATCAACCAGCAAGCGGAGAAACGCAAAGAAGCCTTAAAGCTTGATGCGTTAAAACCTTGGGATAAATCGGTGGACGTACTCGGCCGGAAACCCTTAAAACCCTTTGAAACCGGCCAGGAGCTTTTAGACAAAACCATTCAAGTATTTGAAAATATTGATCCATTTCTAAGCAATTGCTTGAAGGAAATGGTTAAACTAAATCGCTTCGACTTAGACTCGCGCAAAGGGAAAAATCCAGGTGGATATAACTATCCTTTGGAAGAAAGTGGATTCCCATTCATTTTCATGAATGCAGCTGGACAAGTGCGCGACATGGTCACATTACTGCACGAAGGGGGCCATGCCGTGCATTCGATTTTAACGAAAGATTTAAGCTTAAATGCCTTCCGTAATTTTCCTTCGGAGGTGGCAGAACTTGCCTCCATGAGCATGGAGTTAATCACCATGGACGAATGGGATCAATATTTCCAAGATCCGAAAGATGCCAAAAGAGCTAAAATCAAGCATTTAGAGGACATCCTAGAGACGCTACCTTGGGTGGCTACGATTGATGCTTTCCAACATTGGATCTATGAAAATCCAACACATAGCGTGGAGGAACGCAGCGCTGCCTGGGATCATATCTTTTCTAAATTCTCCGACTCGATTACGGATTGGACGGGGATAGAACAAGTAAAAGCGAAGCTTTGGCAGAAACAATTACACCTATTTGAAGTGCCATTTTACTACATCGAATACGCGATTGCACAATTGGGGGCATTAGCCGTTTGGCGAAATTATTGCCAAAACCCAAGCCAAGCCTTGAACCAATACCTGGATGCATTGAGTTTAGGATATACGAAGCCCATGAAAGAAATTTATGCGACCGCGGGCATCTCCTTCAACTTCAGTCAAGCCTATATCGCTGAGTTGATGGATTTTCTAGTTGAAAAAATTAATCAATTAGAAGAAAGCTAATTTTTTTAAACCAAAATTTGGCCTTACTTTTGTAACGTATTTTTGTCAAAAGAGAACAATGAAATTAAAAAATCTACTTCCAATTGTTGCCCTAGCGCTTGTAGCTACAGCTTGTGATTACCAAAAGAACAACCGCATTAAACAAAAAGATTTGCACGCAGGTGACGAATATGTTTACGGTGTTCACCCAGATTCAGCTGCTGCTCAAACAAAGAATACATACACAGCAAAGCCAGAATTAGAAGTTCGTGCAAACGCAATACGCGAGAAATTATTCCAAGGTAAAGAAATTTCAAAAGGGAATTAATTCCCCATATAAATTACAAAAAAAGCCAGTCGTCGACTGGCTTTTTTTATGCTTTTTAGTGAATGATTAAATCACGAATGAAGGTCAACTGGTAGAACATGATGGTAAAGACCACTGCCCAGAAGATTCCAGAAATTGCCATAAAGAATAATACGCGCGGGGTAGGAACTTTAAATGACAAGGCGAGTAAACTTCCGCCAATGGGTGTAAATAGTAGCGGTGTCATCACCGCAATACCCTTAATCCCAAAGCGTTGCCAAATACGTACTGCATAACGCGCCCGACCAGAAAACAACTTAGGTTTTTGAACGCGGATGCGGGAAATTTGCTGAACAATAAAGCGCCCCATTGTCAACATAATCGTCACCGTTGTCATCATCCCTACCCAGGTACAAATAATTGTTTCGAGCATGGAAAGCCCTAAACCAAAACCCGTCAAGGGTCCTGCAACAAATTTAATCGACGATGCGGCCATGACCGCAAAATAGGCTCCCCAATTCATTATTTCGCTGCTTGATAAATCGCTAACCCTTGATCTAAAAATGACACAAAATGATTGATGTCTGCATCAAATGCCACCGGCTTCACCATTGGTGCAGCATCATTTCGAGGATCTAATAAAACATAATGTGGTTGGGCATTTGAATTAAAGCGTGTAATCTGAAAATCTAGATTTTGATCTCCCAAAGTCTTTTTTTCTTGGCCATCTACTTTGGATACATACCATTGCTCCGAAGGTAGTTCAGTCTTATCATCGCAATAAAGCGCGACGACGACATATTTTTCTTGCAGACGTTTTAATACCTGTGGGTCCGACCACACATTTTCTTCCATCTTCCGACAGTTCACACAACCATGCCCGGTAAAGTCAATGAACAAGGGTTTATTCACTTTCAAAGCATAGGCTTTCGCCTCTTCAAAATCAAAGAATCCTTGGAGACCTAAAGGGAGTGTGAGGAAATCCGCATATTTCTTTTGTCCTTGATCCGTTTTTGCAGGAGCTGAAATAATACTTGCACCTGCCCCCTTAAAATCCTGCGAACTCAAGGGTGGCAACCAGCCCGATAAACCTTTTAAAGGAGCCCCGAACATACCCGGGATTAAATAGATCACGAAAGCTAATACAGCTGTTGCAAACAAGGTACGAGGTACCGACAAGTTTTTAGTGGGGCCATCATGTGGCAAGGAAATCTTGCCAAATAAATACAAGGTCAATGCCCCAAATACCGCAATCCAAATCGCTAAGAAAATCTCACGATCTAATAAATGCCAGTGGTAAACTTGATCGGCTACACTTAAAAACTTAAAGGCTAAGGCAATTTCTAAGAATCCCAAAACCACCTTCACTTCGTTCATCCAATTACCTGATTTCGGCAGAGACTTCATGAAACCTGGGAAGATCGCAAACAAAGTAAAAGGAATGGCAAAAGCCAACGAAAAGCCCAACATCCCGATAATCGGTTTCAAGAAAACACCTTGAGATGCAGCAATCAGAATAGATCCTGCTAAAGGTCCGGTACATGAAAAGGATACTAATACCAAGGTGAATGCCATAAAAAACACCCCCATCAAACCTCCTTTATCCGATTTTGCATCCACCGAATTCACTAAACCGGAAGGTAAAACGATTTCAAATGCACCCAAAAAGGAGATTCCAAAAAAGACAAAAATGACGAAGAAAAGTAAATTGGGAATCCAGTGTGTACTTAAGAAATTGGCAAAACTAGCTCCTGCGAAAAATGCGAGTATTGTCCCAAAAAACACATAGATCAAGACAATGAATAAGCCATATAAGAAAGCCAAACGCTTCCCTCCTTGTTTCTTCGTGAAGAAACTAACCGTCATGGGAATTAATGGATAAACACAGGGGGTCAACAAGGCCAACAAGCCTGCACCCAATGCCACAAAGAAGAATTCAATTAGCCCACCTCCGGCTACATCAGAGGCTTTTTTTTTTGAGTCCTCTGACGCTGAAATCTTGAAATTTCCTTTAATTGGCACACATAATCCGCTCTCATTCGAGCAAGTTTGGGAATCATAGGCCCCGTCGATCGCCCAATTTTCAGAGGTAATTTTTACTTTTTGACGAAATTCCGCGTTTTCTGTGAAGTAAGTGTAGGTACCTCCCCAAATCTCTTTATCCTCTTTGCTATGTGGATTAATCGCTTTCAAAGGACCAACGGCCTCAACGCCTAAACCCGGCTTCAACGAAACCGTGGTCACCACAGGTCCTAATTCTTTATCAAAATCAGACGAATATAAGTACCAGCCTTTGTCAATGGTAACCTTAAATATCAATTCCGCCTCTTGACCTATTGCAGGTTGTACTGGCGATAAAGACCACGACCATTTTGCGGGTGTGATTTTTTGCCCGAATAGCTGTACCGAAAAGATTAAGAACAGCGCTAAGAATTTTAATTTCATTTGTTGAAAAATTAATGCCTCCAAAATTACGCTTTTTTGTTGGGATATAAACGTGATGTTTGTCGGGATAGTTCCTCCTTTTTCGTTTTTCTATTCAGATAAAAAAACGTAATTTTACACCCTTAAAATACGTAATCAAGAACATCTTATATTCATGGCTGCTAGCACATTTCCTACCCAAAGAGACAACGAAATTTTTTCATTGATTAATCAAGAAGCTCACCGACAAGAATTCGGTATTGAGTTAATTGCTTCAGAGAACTTCACATCCCCACAGGTGATGGAAGCGCAAGGCAGTGTTTTGACAAATAAATATGCAGAAGGTCTTCCAGGCAAGCGTTATTATGGCGGTTGCGAGGTTGTCGATGAGGTGGAAACCTTAGCCATTGAGCGTGCGAAAAAATTATTTGGAGCCACATGGGCGAATGTGCAACCGCACTCGGGTGCACAAGCGAATGCAGCTGTTTTCTTATCATTCTTAAATCCTGGTGATAAAATTTTAGGATTTGACTTGTCTCATGGCGGTCACTTATCACATGGATCTCCCGTAAACTTCTCTGGAAAATACTTCCAAGCATTCTTCTACGGTGTAGAAAAAGAAACAGGTTTAATCGACTGGGATAAGGTAGAAGCGACGGCTTTGAAAGAAAAACCAAGATTGATTATTTGCGGAGCGTCAGCGTATTCACGTGATTGGGATTATGCTCGTTTACGTGCCATTGCAGACAAGGTTGGTGCGATTTTATTAGCCGACATCTCCCATCCTTCGGCCTTAATCGCAAAAGGATTATTGAACAACCCAATGCAACATTGCCACATTGTTACGACGACAACACACAAAACTTTGCGTGGACCTCGTGGTGGTTTGATCATGATGGGCAATGATTTCGAAAACCCATTCGGTTTCAAAACCTTGAAAGGTGACTTGAAATTAATGTCGGCATGTTTAGACGGCGCCGTGTTCCCAGGAACACAGGGTGGGCCATTAGAGCACGTCATTGCTGCGAAAGCCATTGCATTTGGCGAAGCATTAACTCCAACTTTTGAAACCTATGCAAAACAAGTTCAGTCAAATGCGCAAGCGATGGCGAAGGCTTTCTTAGCAAAAGGATACGATATCATCTCAGGCGGAACAGATAACCACTTAATGTTGATCGACTTACGTCCAAAAGGTTTGAGCGGTAAATTAGCTGAGAACACATTGATTCAAGCCGATATCACGATTAACAAAAACATGGTACCTTTTGATGACAAATCTCCATTTGTGACATCAGGTATGCGTGTAGGTACTGCGGCAATGACGACACGTGGATTGAAAGAAGCTGACATGTCTCAAATTGTTGAGATGGTCGATAAGGCTTTGATGAACCACGACAATGAAGCGGTGTTGAAAACAATTAAAGGAGAAGTAAATGAATGGGTTAAACAATTCCCATTGTATCTATAATTAATAAAAATGGCCTTAGATCAAGATTGGGACGATGAATTAGACGAAGAGAAAGACGGGACCGAAATGTCCTTTCTCGATCACCTGGAAGAGTTGCGCTGGCACATCATCCGGTCCATCGCCTCTATCTTGATTTTTACCATTGCTGCCTGGATATTCCGAAATGAAATTTTCGGAATCATTATCATGGGCCCAACCAAAGTAGATTTCTGGACAAATCAGGTCCTTTGCCAGTTGGCAGACATAACGGGTTGGACGAGCCTCTGTATGCAGCAGGCCGACTTTATCTTACAGTCTCGGGAGGTTTCAGGCCAATTCATGATGGCCTTGACACAATCTATCATTGTCGGTTTAATGTTCGCATTTCCTTACGCCTTTTATGAGGTTTGGCGCTTCATTAGCCCAGGCTTAAAATCAAAAGAACTCAAAGCAGCTCGCGGAGCAGTCTTTTGGGTATCCTTATTGTTTTTTGTTGGCGTATCCTTTGGATACTTTGTAGTTGCACCGATGGCCATCAATTTCTTGGCGAACTTCAAGTTGGACCCATCCATCCAAAACCAATTTGACATCAATGATTATATTTCATTATTGTCGATGTTGACACTGGCTTGTGGGTTAACATTTCAATTACCAATGGTTGCTTTTGTATTATCGCAAGTGGGCATTTTAACGCCTTCTTTTATGCGCGAATACCGCAAACATGCCTTAATCGTCATCTTGTTAGTGGCAGCAATTATTACGCCATCCCCAGATGTGATTTCCCAATTGTTGGTCGCGTTTCCGTTATTCGGATTATACGAGATTAGCATCATCGTTTCGGGCCGAGTATTGCGCAGAAAAATGCGTGAAGAGGCTGCAGAAGCAAACGACTAATACCTTATGAATTATCTATCGGCGGAGAATATTTCGCGAAATCTTGGCGAACGCTGGGTATTTAAAAACCTATTTTTCGGCTTGCAAAAAGGCGAAAAAGTAGCGCTCATCGGAAAAAACGGAACAGGTAAAACCACCTTGATGGAATCCATCATGGGCATGCAGTCCCCCGACGAAGGAAAGATTACTATCCGGAAAGGTATCCGTGTAGGTTACCTACCTCAGAATCCATTTTTCGAAGAAAATGAACGCGTATTGAATTATCTATTTTCGGATGATTTGCCGAGCGCCGTGGCGATCAAGGCCTACGAAAAAGCGATGCTCTCCGGGGATCCACAAGAATTGGAAGACTCCTTTGCCTTGATGGAAGCGAATAATGCCTGGGATTATGAGGCAAGAGCCAAACAAATTATCACGCGATTAGGGATACCGGATGGAGACCAACACGTTTCTACACTTTCGGGGGGACAAAAAAAACGTCTCTCTTTGGCTAAATTGTTGATTGAAAGTCCGGATATCATGATTCTGGATGAGCCGACCAACCACTTGGATATTGAAACCATTGAGTGGTTAGAAGGTATTTTATCCGGTCCAAATGTGACCGTTTTAGTCGTATCCCACGACCGCTATTTCTTGGATAAGGTATGTAACAAAATGATGGAATTAGCCCTTGGGTCCATCTATACCTACGAAGGAAATTATGGCTATTTCTTGGAGAAAAAAGCAGAGCGTGAAGCTTCTGAGGCAAGTACCGTAGCGAAAGCCAAAAACCTTTATCGCAAAGAATTGGAATGGATGCGTCGCCAACCCAAAGCGCGTGGGACCAAATCACAATCCCGTATCGATGCCTTCTCTGAAACGGAGGAAATAGCACATCGGAAAGTGGATGACAGTAAATTGGAATTGAATATTCAAATGTCCCGTTTGGGAAATAAAATCATTGAAATCAACCACCTGAAAAAGGCATGGGGCGAAAAGAAAATCGTCAATGATTTTACGTATACCTTCAAGAAAAAAGACCGCATTGGAATCGTTGGGAAGAACGGTGCCGGTAAAACAACTTTCTTGCAGCTATTAACTGGTTTAGAACAACCCGATTCGGGAACAATCGATCCCGGCGAGACGTTGGTGATTGGGTATTACACGCAATTACCCTTTGAATTTAAGCCGGAACAACGCGTTATCGATACGATTACGGAGATTGCTGAGGTGATACCGTATGGGAAGAATGAATCCTTAACACCTAGTCAATTCTTGAGTAAATTTTTGTTCCCGACGGCCCAACAATACACCCCGGTTTCAAAATTGTCAGGTGGTGAAAAGAAACGTTTGCAGTTGATGCAGGTCTTGGTAAAGAACCCCAATTTCTTGATTCTGGATGAGCCTACCAATGATTTGGATTTAGATACACTTCAGTTATTAGAAGACTTTTTAAGCGAATTCCAAGGCTGCCTATTACTCGTATCCCACGACCGTTATTTCATGGATAATTTGGTCGATCAATTAATTCTTGTGGAAGGCGAAGGGGAAGTGAATTTCTTCAATGGAAATTATACGGATTACCGCATTTCCCTTGAAAACAAAGAAAAAGAACCGGCTCCTGTAGTCAAAGCGGCTGTGATTGAAACACCTGCGGCACCGGCACAAAAAGGCGCCAAATTAAGCTTCAAGGAGCAAAAAGAGTTTGACGATTTAGAAAAGGAAATGGCTAAATTGGAGGCAGAAAAAGAAGCCTTGATTGAAAAATTAAATGGGGGTTCTGAAGATTTTCAGTTATTGGCCGACTGGGCTAAAGAAATCGAAATACTAAAGAATACCCTTGAAGAAAAAGAATTACGCTGGTTAGAACTATCCGAAAGAGCATAAAAGATGGATCCATTAGAAGGCAAAACACTTAAGTTTATTATCGAATATTTAGTTGACAAATATGGCTGGGAAGGACTCGCAAGCCGCATTTGCATCAACTGTTTCGCGCATGAGCCGAGCGTCAATTCGAGCTTGACATTTTTACGCAAAACCGATTGGGCAAGGAAGAAAGTAGAAAACTTATACATTAAAGCCATCCGAATGGATGAGCATCCTCCCAAATAAAAAAGAGACCCAGGTTTGGGTCTCTTTTTTTGTGTTATAACCCCAGGTTTTAACCTGGGGCATTCTAAACCTAATTCTCAAAATAGAACTCCTTCAATGCGTATAGCGCTTTCTCGCCAGCTCCTGGATTCACAAATACGAAATATAAATCATTCACTCCAGTCACGGAAACAGGCATGGCAACTTGGCCTGCTTTCTGAATGTCCACGCTACCCACAAGTTTACCTGTTGGGCTTCCTATGTGCAACTCCAATTTTCCACCAGCCGTTTGGCCAGCTAACACAAATGCAGAAACTTGAATATTCTTAATTCCGGTCAAATCAATTTGATTGAATGCGGCATATCCTTGGTCGCCTAAGGCAACTACGATTTCACCCAGGCCATCTACTTTGGTCTTCATGATCTTCGCACTCGCATCTAATGAACCAGCAGCAACTTTCGCATCACGCAAAGTCACCACTTTTTGACCCGTAGCAGGCGCCATTTTACCATTTCCTTTGTCCGTATACGAAGCAGAGAAAATAAACGTTCCTGGCTTACCCTTATCCGAAGTCGTGTAAGTTCCTTTCACCGGTTGAGAGGCTTTCTTCACATCCGAAAGACCTAAGATGTAAATTACCATTTCGCGTGCATCTGCCTTTGAAACTTGTGGGTGAGCAGCCATTACTTGTTCTCCCCAAACACCGCCTCCACCGCTGATGACCTTCTTCGAAAGCTCATCGATGTTTTGAGAACTCGCACGGTATTTCTTCGCGATTTCTTTGTAAGCAGGTCCGATTGATTTTTTATCCAACGCATGGCAAGTCTTACAATCCGACAAATCAATTAAACGCTTCCCATTTGAGAAAGTCGTATTGCTTTTGTGTCCTTGCTCGATAATTGTTTTATCATAACCTTCCAAGTAGTTGATATTTAATACTACATCTTCCTCTGCAATTTTGCTAGTAGCTAAGCTACCATCTTCCTTGTCCTCTACGGCTACTTGATATTTAACTGATTTATTATTCCAATAGAATGTTTTATTTCCATCGATCTGCACATCTACTTTCGGTACATCATTTCCTACCTTCACACGAATCGAAGCTGTATTTGAATTTCCTTTGTTGTCTTTCACTTTCAAGACCACATTGTAAACACCCGCTTTGGTAAAGGTATATGTAGGATTAGCTGCAGAACTTGTTTGCCCATTCCCAAAATTCCAAGCATAAGTGATTGGATCTTTGTCATAATCCAATGTTCCTTCCGATGAGAATTTAACTTGCATAGGTGCTGCTCCTTCTTTTTTGCTTGCCGTCGCAACAACTTTCGGCGTGCGATTACCCGCATTGTATTCTAATTTATAAAGAACAGCTTCTTCGTTTTGAGCGAACCAGTTTGGCCCATATTCCAAACCGTAAATGGCACCATCTTTTGAGAACGCAAAATCCATTGGATGTGAGAAACTCATGCCAGGCAAGAAGCGCTCCATGCTCAAATAATCTCCGTTGGCCTTCATGCTCACGGTATAGACCATGTCGCGAGCCCAATCATAAGCAAATAGCTTACCGTCGTAATAACTTGGCAATTTTACCTTCGAATCCTTTGGATAATCCGAGCTGTAATAAACTCCTCCCGCCATGGCGTTACGAGAACCTTTACCTAGTACCGGGAACTCAGGTGAATCACCATATGGATAATAGATAAATGCTTTTTGAGCATTTGGTAAATGCGCCAAACCGGTGTTATGCGGCGAATCGTTTACCGGGGCTTTCGGATTGAATTTAGCCCATGTTGAATCCTTGTTAAAATCACGTTGGTTATAAGGCCGGTTATCCGCCACGAATAAAGGCCAACCGAAATAACCCGCCTCGCGAGCTTGGTTTACTTCATCGTGACCCTTTGAACCGTATTTAGGAGAATCATCCCCCGCATCGGGACCAACCTCACCCCAATACAAGAACCCGTTATGTTGATCTACTGCAATTCGGTACGGATTACGATTACCCATTACATAGATTTCAGGTTTTGTGTGGTACAATCCTTTCGGGAATAAGTTACCTTCTGGAATCGTGTATTTGCCATCGTCTGTTGGCTTAATACGTAAAATCTTTCCACGGTAATCATTCGTGTTCGACGATGTAGCACGTGCATCCCAACCCGAACGTTTGTCACGGTTATCGATGGGGCCATAGCCATTCGAATCAAATGGGTTCGTATCGTCACCAGTGGATAAATACAAATTCCCTACCTTATCCCAAGCGATAGAACCGCCCGTATGGCAACATCCATCCCGTTTAACCGGAACGCGCAACAATACTTTTTCGCTATCCATCACCAAGGTATCCTTGTTATCATCATAGACAAAACGAGAAAGGTGTTGTGCCGTATCTGCTTGGCCCGTTTGTGGAGAATAGAACAAATAAATCCAATGATTTTTGGAGTAGTTCGGGTCAACATTTACCCCCATTAAGCCATATTCAAACTTCGAGAATACGTTTAAGTCAGCCACAACTTTTACTTTCCCTTTCTTAGGATCGTACATCTTTAGCTTTCCTTTTCTTTCTCCATAGAAAATCTTACCTCCATCAGTCAAAGCTAATTCAGTAGGTTCATCTAAGTTTTTATCCAAGATTGTTTTTGTAAAACGGTTGTCTTCCGGAAGCGAACCTGTACGTAAAGGCTTATTAAAATTGATTGCTGGACCTGAAGCTGCCCATTGCAAACCTCCCCAAATATGTTGTAACACTAAAGGCTCATCAAACGTCTCATGCGTATGTCCCCAGTTGGTGTAAAATGCACGCCCACCATCGAATTCGTGGTACCAAGCCATTGGGTGATAATCGCCCATTTTACCGTCTTTGTATGATTTCTCATCCAATGTAACTAGTACTTTAACATCTTTATTGAAGTTTTTGAAATCGTAGAATTCATCCGTACGATCAAAGGTTGTTGGCATGTGAGCTGTCGAGCTATGTGATTTGTCAACCGCCGTAAATGTCCCTTTTTGAACATTGGGGCGCCCTGGGTGGGAAGCAAATTGACCACCGGCTAATTTATTGTACCAAGGCCAGTCATATTCGGTATCTGTCGCTGCATGTACACCAAAATAGGCACCTCCAGCTTGAATGTAACGTTCGAATGCGTTCTGCTGTTGGTCATTTAAGACATTCCCCGTCGTACTCATAAAAACGACCACGCGGTAATTTTTCAGATTTTTTTCCGTGAATACAGCTGGGTTTTCTGTCGTATCTACAGAGAAACCTTTTTCCTTAGCCATTTTAAACAAGGCAATTTGACCTGGTTTAATCGAACTGTGGCGGAAACCTTTGGTTAATGAAAAGACCAAAACTTTTTGACCTTTTAGTGGGTTAGCCTCTTGTGCAAAGGCAATGGAGGTAGATGTAATGCTTAAGATGACAGCAAACATCAGTCGGCCTAAGCCGAACAAATTCTTTTTCATAGTTGATAATTTTAACAATAGGTCTTGCAAGATAGCCTAAATGCCAATTTTATTCATAAATTTCCTCAAATATTTCTACCATGAACAAACTATTTACCGTTTTCGCCCTCCTTTTCGTGAGTACATTCGCCTATGGCCAATCGTGCTGCTTTGTCACCAAAGACGAAATGCAATTAATGGCTTCGAATAAAGCATTCCAACGTTCCCACAAATTACCCAAGCCTTATCATCACGTGAGCCAAGCAGGTGGCGAGATGATTACGTTCGCGACACCGGATGGCCAACAAGCGAATGCTTTTTTTATCAAAGCAGCTAAGCCGACCAACTATACCCTTTTCGTTTTCCAAGAATGGTGGGGCTTGAATGATCACATCAAGCGTGAGGCCGAGCATTTTTACACAACCCTAGGAAATGTAAATGTCTTGGCGATCGATATGTATGATGGCAAAGTAGCTACAACCCGCGAAGATGCTGGTAAATACATGGGCGGAGCCAATCCATTGCGTTTGGAAAATATCATCAAAGGAGCCATTGCCTATGCAGGACCTCAAGCGAAAATCGCTACGGTAGGCTGGTGTTTTGGTGGTGGACTTTCCTTGAAAGCATCCATTTTAGCAGGGCCTCAAGCAGCGGCTTGCGTGATGTATTATGGAATGCCGGTCAAAGATGTGGACCAATTAAAAACACTGAATACAGATGTATTGGGATTATTCGCTGGCAAGGAACAATGGATTTCTCCAAAGGTTGTTGCGGAGTTTGAGGCCAATATGAAATTAGCAGGTAAAGGAATTCAAACGAAAATTTTCGATGCCGAACATGCATTTGCGAATCCATCGAATCCGGCTTATGACAAAGCTGCAACAGAAGAAGCCTGGAACATGGCAATAAATTACTTCAAAGCTCGTTTAAAATAACATGCGTAAATATGTTCTCTTATTGATTCTGGGTATGTTTTTCGCGGGACCTGTGTATGAGGCTTCTGCGAATGCAACGGTGATTAACTATGTCAAACCCAAGGTATACAAGAAGAAAAAAGGCTTTCTTTGGGGACTATTCAAAAAGAGGCCCAAAAAGTGTGATTGCCCTAATTTATAATCGGGTTTAACCAAGAGTCTGCTCGAGTGCCTGGTTCCTTACTGGCCAACCAGCGTTTTCGGTCAGCCTCTTGGTTTTCATTTTGGGGTTCACCCACCTCGATATCTGCATCCATAAAGATAACGGTCATGACTTCGCGCATGGTATCGGAATGGTTCCCTGGCGCTGCATGCAAGGTCCATCCCATGTGAAATGTCGCATCTCCGGCAGCCATCGTTTTTTGAGCCACAATCGGAAAACCTTGATCCCGTACATAAGTTGCGATCGTTTCCTCTGATTTGTCTGAGATAGGCATAGGGGGCAATTTCACGCCTTGCGTACCCGAGGCAAAAGTCAACATCCCCATCTCTTCTGTTATATCCACGAGTGGCATCCACATCGTAACGGTTTTCGGATTACTTAATGGCCAATAATATTGATCTTGGTGCCAGGGAGTATGCCCACCTCCCGCTTCTTTAAATAAGGCTTGATCGTGGTATAAGCGAACCTGCTTAACGCCTAATAAATCCGCAGCGATTTGACCAAAGCGTTTTGCCAGGACAAATTCTTTAATCTTTGCATTCTCTTCCCACAAATTCATCATCTGTAAAAACGCTTTCCCGTACGTATCACGTTCCTCCATTGGCTTTTGCTTCTTTCGAAAATCGTCGGCCCATTCCACAATAGCATCCCGATAGGGACTTAATGCTTTTTTAGGCATTAATCCAGACAAATAGATGTGCCCGTCACGCTGAAAATCAGCAACGTGTTTAGCTTGGATGGGATAGGTGGTATGCAACATAAGATTATATTTCATGCAAAATTCTTGAAAATAGATGGCTTTGAACACATCAATCTTAGCAAAAAATAATGCAATTTTACCTGATAACGATTTACCGACTTATTAGTCAGCTAAAATGAAAGCGAGTTTAGAACATTTGGACCCTCAAGAAAACACCTCTTTCCAACTGAAGGAAGTTATTCAAAATCGATTTGATGCCCCATATCATTATCATCCCGCATTTGAGTTGACATTGATTATTTCCGGGGAAGGCAAACGCTTTGTGGGAAATCACATCACGGATTTTCATCCAGGGGATTTAGTTCTACTCGGGTCAAACCTACCGCATTGTTGGCAAAATCACCGCCAAGACTGGCTAAGGGAAACAGAGGATGCCCAACAAGCACAGGCATTAGTCATTCACTTTACGCAAGATTTTTTGGGGGCAGACTTTTTCAATAAACCGGAGTGCAGGGCCATTAAGCAATTATTAGAAAAGTCGCGTGGAGGCTTTGCGATCCAAGGACCTACGCAGGATCGCGTCGTGCGTGAAATGTTGGCACTGAAGGAATTAAATCCATTTGCACGTTTAATGTCCTTATTAAATATTTTACATCTCATCAGTACGTCGGGAGCGGATACGCAAGCGATTGATACGAATGAGGTAAACTACCAACTTTCAAGTACCGACTTGGATCGCATCAACCGTATTTATGCCTATGTGATTGCTAATTATACGCAGGAGGTACATTTAGATGAGGTCGCACACTTAGCCAATATGACAGAAACCGCATTCTGCCGGTATTTTAAAAAGGTAACGAAAAAAACATTTGTGTCCTTGGTGACAGAATTCCGCATCAAACATGCCTGCGAATTATTGCGTTCGAGCAATAAACCGATGGTCGAGATCTGTTTTGAAAGTGGATTTGGGAATCTATCACACTTTAATAAGCAGTTCAAGCAATACATGAACGAAACGCCCTTGCAGTATCGGAAATTAGTTCGGGAATGGGAAGTGGAGTAAACGCTGCCGGGGTCTTCAGACCCCAGCAGCGTTAGCAAAAATCAGCGTTAAAGTGAAAACCACCTAATAAAAAACTGATAATAAACTGATTATTTTTTCGCAGGAAAAAGAAGGCTCAAACCGATGCTCACGCTCAATATTCCAAGAATCACCCCCAGAGAAGCCAAGGTTCCGAAGCCCCACATTTCCAAATAATGGTGCCCAATCATCTTCAATCCGACAAAACTAAGTAACACCCCCAAGCCCATCGGCAAGAAGCGAAACAAGCCCATCAAGCTCGACAAAAAGAAGAATAAAGAACGTAAACCCATCACAGCAAATACGTTGCTGAAAAATACAATATAAGGATCTTTCGAAATCGAAAAAATCGCGGGGATTGAATCCACAGCAAATAATATATCCGTAAAGGCAATCACCACAACAATGACGAAAATGGGTGTAATAAATATTTTACCTGTATTCTTCATGCGCACAAAGAATCGCCCAATCACATTTCGCTTATAAACATTAAAGTATTTAGACAACAGTTTAACAACCGGATGCTCGCCTGGATCTATCGACTCTTCGTGTTCTTTGGAAAATAGAATTTTCACACCCGTGTAGACTAAAAACGCCCCGAACAAATAAATAATCCAATCAAACTTCTGCAATAAAGCTGCACCCAAGAATATAAATATCAAACGTAACAAGATTGCCCCTAAAATACCCCAAACCAAAATCTTCTTATAATAACGCTTCTGAACTCCGAAAGAGTTAAAAATCAATATAAAGACGAATACATTGTCGGCCGACAAAGAATACTCAACCAAGTACCCCGTGATAAATTCCAATGATAAGTTATCCTGAAATACGGCTAATTGGTCAAAATAGGAACCCGTCCCTAAATCAATATGCGGCGCATAAGCTTGTTGGACCGCTTTCAATCCAGCCACATCTTGAATACCATGAACCATCGCCCCATTGTAACCCAAAAACACGTAAAAAATAATCGACAATAATACCCATGCCCCACTCCAAAAACCCGCTTCCTTAAAACTAACCTCAGCCGCACCTTCCTTTTTGAACACGCCTAAATCCACCAACATGACAGCGATGACAGCCACCGAAAAGACAAGAAAAAATAGCGTTTCACTCATAAATAAGTATTTTTACATTTTGAAGGCACAAAGGTCGTAAAATTTGGCCAATATTATATGTACGAAGGCAAAAAGGTAATCGTCGTAATGCCCGCTTACAAAGCAGCATTGACACTTGAAAAAACTTACAAGGAAATCCCACATGATTGGGTGGATGAAGTCATTTTAGTGGATGACTATAGCCCGGACAATACGGTGGAAGTGGCCCAGCAAATTGGCATTAAACACATCATCCGCCACGATAAAAACAAAGGTTACGGCGGAAACCAAAAATCGTGCTACACGAAAGCATTGGAATTAGGTGGTGACATCGTGATCATGTTGCACCCCGATTATCAATATACACCGATGTTACTTAAAGCCATGATTTCCATCATCGGGAACGGGCTATATCCAGTTGTTTTTGCCTCTCGCATCCTTGGAAAAGGCGCACTTAAAGGTGGCATGCCCATCTACAAATACATTGCAAACCGCATTTTAACCTTGTTCCAAAATATCCTAATCGATCAGAAACTTTCGGAATACCACACGGGCTACCGCGCTTTTTCTAAAGAAGTCTTAGAAGCCGTGAATTTCACGAAATGCGATGACGATTTCGTTTTTGATAATCAAATGATTTTACAAATCTTCTGGAAAGGATTTGAAGTGGGTGAAGTAACATGCCCGACCAAGTACTTTGAAGAAGCTTCATCCATCAATTTCAAACGCAGTTCGATCTATGGCTTAGGTGTCATTTGGTATTCGATCCGTTACCGCCTCGCCAAATGGGGCCTGAAATGGGATTTGATGAATTAATTAAAAGGGCATTGCAATTCAGCAATGCCCTTTCTTTTTATAATCGAATCGAAAGTCCCACTAAGAAATTAAAACCCGCCTGCGGGTAATGAAAATTCTCTGTCGTCAATGCCCCGTCATATAGATAGCTAAACGTATATCCATTCGAGGAATACAAACTATTCAACACATTATTTAGCAATACCGTCGCGCGAATCTTTTTAGTCAACCCATACCCCAAGCGAACATCTTGCGTGAAATAGGCCGGTAAAGCCCGCCCAGCATTGGATGTATTATCCAAATATTGTTGACCCACATACTTACTCAACAAGGACACTTCCACTTTCGCATGCGAATAGGTCAAGGAACTTCCAGCAATCACAGAAGGTGAATAAGCAATATTCGTTTCCCCATGCTTGATGGAAACAATGCTGTAATCTGCATATTCCACAAGTTTTTCCGTAAAATCTTGAATGCGGTTCCGACTAATTGTCGAATTAACTTGCCACGATAAAGCTGCCGACAATTGCATATTCAATGACGCCTCAATTCCCAATCGATAACTCGATGGCGCATTCGTACGTATGGCCTCGCCTACCGAATTTATGGCACCTGTCAAGACCAATTGATCCGTATAATTCATCAAATACCCATTCAATTGATATGAGATTTTCGATTGCCCTCCCTGAAAACCCAATTCTAAATCCCGCAAAAATTCCGGTCGTGGTGTGGTCCCCGGATTATCCACAAAATCTTGTCGGCTGGGCTCTTTGCTCCCAACCGCATAAGACGCATAAACCTTAGCACTCGGCGAAATCTGATGCGTTAGACCAATTTTGGGATTCACAAATTGATAAGGCCATACTTGACTAATGTCCTGCATTTTGTCTGCTGTACCTGCCATTTTGTGCCCCACAGTACGGTATTGCAAATCAACATAAGCATTCCATGCAGAGGCAATAGCCCAATTCGCTTTGGCATACAAATTCAAATCCGTTTTCTGCGACCGACTGCGATACCATTCAAGCCCCGCATACGCCACCGGCTGAATCAACAACCCATAATGCCGACCGACATAACGATTCCATGCTCCTCCAAAAGTCAATTTAATCCGTTGAGATCCTTCATACTTTAAAGCGAAAGTCGACCCGTAGAAATCATTGTCAAGCCATTTTTGGCGTACAACATCTACAATAGGCTTATCACCGATACCATAAGAACTTAACTCCACCGAGGGCTTAAACTCTTCATAATATCCACGTCCATACGTGTAATGAAAATTCCAATCCAAATCCCAGTTAGGCAATATCCGATGATTCGTCAACAACTGCAAATGGTCTTGGGAATAATTATCCGTCTGATTTGCGTAAGTATAATAGTTGTAGGTCCGGCCGCTTGAAAGCAAATTATCCGCCTCCGCTGCCGATAAATAATTCCTGTCAATGTACGCTTGCATATCTGCGCTAGAACCAGAAATTCGAGATTCAGGGGTTCCATACCAGGATTGATAAGTCTTTTCCCTGCCCGTAAAATAATTGAAACGGATGAAAGCGTTTTTAGCAAAATATGCGGCCGACAAATATGCCGATTGTAAGTTGGAAGCTGCCCGATCGATGTAGCCATCCGAAACAATGCGCGACAAACGCCCATCCACGGTAAACTTACCATTCATTAGACCCGTCCCCACTTTCAAGGTGGTTTTCAAGGTTCCAAAAGATCCTCCAGATGCATTCAAGTCGGCATATGCCTTTTCTTCAAAGGTATTCGTTTGCATATTCACCGATCCGCCAAAGGCACCAGCGCCGTTCGTAGATGTACCCACCCCACGCTGAATCTGCACGGAATTAACGGAAGAAGCAAAATCGGGCATATTAACCCAATAGGTCCCTTGCGATTCCGAATCGTTCACCGGAATACCATTAATTGTCACATTCACACGCGTCGCATCGCTACCCCGAATTCGAATACCTGTGTAACCGAACCCAGCTCCCGCATCAGAGGTCGTAACGACGGATGGCGTAAAATTCAACAACATGGGCATGTCTTGGCCCAAATTACTTTTCCCTAACTCTTGAGCAGAAACATTGGTATAAGCCATGGCAGAATTTTCGTCCGCGCGGGTGGCTTTTACGACAACTTCGTCTTGCAAGTAATTTGAACGTTGGAGCAAAATCCGGGCGGCATTTGATGTGGAAACTTCTTGCATTTGATAGCCAACATAAGAAACGGACAGTTTAGTAGCCTTCGTTATGCCCGCCATTGAAAATTGACCTTTAGAATCCGTCAATACGCCTCGTTGGCTTCCTTGAACGCGCACCGAGGCACCCCATAATGGCAAATTCGTTTCGTGATCCAAAACGATCCCTTCGACCTTTTGGCCGAATAACACATGCGTAAATAATAAAAAAAACAGCGTCGTTAGCTTTTTCATGTTTGAAAAGTTTAACAACAGGTAAAGGAGTCAAATCCTGTATGATTTAACAATAACCCTTATTTGCTTGATTTTTTCCGAGTTTTCAGCGCTAAAAACTCGACAAAATCCCTTCGACGGCATTACCCGTATCAGGTTCAATGGGTATAATCTCAGCCTTTTTTAGAGGCACCCCTTTTTGTGGATGCACAAAGTTAC
>JACCDZ012005043.1_pt1 | contig 49775 bp, 53 predicted proteins | sample 7449551 | NCBI WGS metagenome assembly JACCDZ01 (sample SAMN15323452, study PRJNA562643) | freshwater metagenome | isolation source: river surface water | place: USA:Blue River Watershed | collected 2017-08-18
CATGACTTCCGCTAATTTCTGTGCCTGCATTTGCGTATAGTGCATAAGTGGCGAGTTATTTTTAGCTTTTAACCACACCTTCTCATATAGTTTTGCTGTTTTGGGAGAGCGAAATGGCAAAATAAACAAGCGCAAAATAGGCTGCCAGATCAAAGGCGATGCCTCGATCACTCGCCGATCGGATAAAAATTCTTTTAAGTAACGACGCACATCTTTTACTTGATATGATTCTGGGGTTCCCAAATTAATAAGCAAAATGGCTTTTTTATTCATTGTTGCTGCCTTCCCTCTTTCCAAGAAAATAACTCAATATCATACTCATTTCACGATACTCACACTCGAAACAATTAATTCACACTTGTATCCAGCAAACTTGCGCAAATTCATCACCCCTGTATCAAGGATAATGTATTGCCCCTTAATGCCAAGCAGAACCCCCTCAACCTGTGAATTTTTATCCAGGTTATGTGAATTGACCTTTTGTGGGTAACTTAGCACTGGATAGTGAATATTTATCTCCTTAGTATCCACAATGTCGATTGCATGCGTACCATATTCAACTTGTAGTGATTCAATAAAGTGCTGCTCTTGTAAGAGCAATTCTCTTTTAATCGCCACCAAGTCAGTGGCATCAGGGTGTTGTTTCAACATCGCCTGCCAGTTAGTTTTGTCTGACAATGTTTGTGCCAGCTCAACTTCAATCAATCCAGATAAGCGCCGCTCACTAACCTTAATAATTGGCAAGGCCTGTACGGCTCCTTGGTCAATCCAACGCATGGGAATATTTTTTTCACGCGTAATACCTACTTTTACGCCCCCTGTATTTGCCAAATACACATAATGCGGTTTAAGGCAATGTGCCTCTCCCCAAGAGCTATCACGACATGTTCCTTCGTGATAATGACACAGCTCAGGCTTCACAATACATGTATCGCATTCAGCCAGACTACGCACGCAAGGAAAACAATACCCCTGGTTAAAGCTTTTTTTGGTCAGGCGCCCACAAGCCACGCAATTGATTTGATTGAGAAATATAAGCTTGATTTTTTTACCAACCAGACCATTCATCTTGATGTCCTGCAGTTGATAGCAGGCATTGTTATCACTATCTAATGTAGTCTTCATTTTCTGCAAATGCAGCGTATATTCGCTCATTAAACCCTCTTTCCCTAGGCTTTTATTTTTTGATGAAACTCGGTGATGACCTTCTTGGCATATGACTTCACCGTCTGCCAATTCACAGGACCTGACTCATCCGCATACGCCACAGGATCTTTTAATCCCAATGCCAAAAATGCCTCGATGCGCCCAATGGACGAGGCTGATTTATAATCGCTATAACTCATATGGTCATATTCAACTGGAATATAGGATGTAAAAGTCATCTTATAAATTTCTTCGTAATTTAAATTTAGTGCTTCACAAGCATTAATACCATCACGTAAAACCACCGTCTTACTCGCATTGATATAAGGCAAATGGTAAGTCACTTTTTCGGCATCCCAATTCCCAGCAAGAAATGCCTCATAATCCTTATCGCGAAACACCTGGCGGCAATCAGGATAAGTCGCATAATCTCCACTATGAACTCCCATCGCAATAATGACAGATGTTTTTTGTGCTTCTGCTATCGATAGCGCTGCGGCTTGAATAATGGAGCTAAAAATTTTATTACGATTGGGAACAACCGTCAGGCGCATATTACTCTCATGATAATGCCCAAGCGGAACCTCTTCTCCACCACTGATCAGTGCAGAGTGTAAGAGTACTGAAAGCCCATCGATTTTAATAATATGATGCCTGATTTTGCAGCCTTTCTTTTTAAGATAATCCGTTAAGCTTGCGGCTTTCTCCAATTCCACTCTATGCTTTTGCCCATAGTCAAACGAGATTGCCATCACATCATATTCATCAGCCAGTAAACGTAACATCAATGAAGATGAATCCATCCCACCTGATAGCGATAATACGGCATATTTTTTCTTTTCCATTAGCTTTCCTTATTGCTGAGTTCACCCGCTAATTAACTGAAGTTATACACTCTCACAAATTTTGTAGTTTAGAAAACACCCCGTCAACCTTAGGTTGCCACCCCTTTTGGAAAGAGGGGAATCTAGTAACAACCTTGTCGGAAAAATTCCCCTCTTTCCAAATAGGGGTGCCGAGTCTGCCCGACCACTCTGGAGTGGTCAGCCCTTGTTCAAAAATGCAAAAGTACGTAACTCCAGTGATTAACCCTTGCAATTGCTTGCAGCAACTGCAGATTTCACCTATACCACTCGTAAATCATTTTGCGGTGTTTACCTGACCACTCTGGAGTGGTCAGGTGTAGTTGCGAAGCAGCTTGTGAAGATTTTGGCAAGTTGAATTGCAGGGAATAGCTGAGACTATTGCCAAAGTTCAACTTGTCAAAATCACGCAAAATGCAAAGCAAGAAACTCTGTAAAATGGTTTATGAGTGGTATATAGTGCTCAAAAACCTTAAGCATCATATCACAAATGATTTATCGTGTTGAAAAATATCTTGATGGCTTCTCTACCTGCTTTCGCCAATGGAACGCTACGCACTCTCATTGCCGCTTTTTGCATGGTTATGCGATCTCGTTTCGCCTGCATTTTGCCGCCAAAAGTTTAGATGAGCACAATTGGGTATGGGATTTTGGCTGGCTAAAAGACCCACGATTTCAGATTAATGGTTTAACGACAAAAGAGTGGTTTCATTATATGTTTGATCACACCGTCGTGTTATCGGAAAAAGACCCTGCACTGAAAACCTTTCAGGATCTGGAGAATCAAGGGCTGCTACAGCTTCGCACTTTGCCTTATTTCAGCTGTGAAGGCATTGCCGAATTTGTCTTAAACACGCTTAATCCCATGATCCAAGAGCATAGCAACCATCGCGTGAGTCTGTTTCGCGTTGATGTAATGGAAAACAACAAGAATCTGGGTGGCGTTGAAATTGACCACGAATTTGCCTGACTACCATAAAATTCTACCGATTATTGAGCTTTACCCTTGCTTACAGGGTGAGGGTTCTCGCCGTGGGCACCCATGTTTTGCCATTCGCACCACAGGCTGTACACATCGCTGCTACTTTGGTGAGTCTGGGGGATGGTGTGATACCTGGTATTCAAGCATTCATGCGGATAAGGGTAAGTTTTCTTTTAGCGACATCATCAGCATGATTAAGGCACACCCCGACATTAGGGAAATTATGCTAACAGGTGGCGCACCCACCATGCACCCAGCTCTTATAAATGAGATCATGCAGCTTGCGCATGCGTATCAATTATTTGTAACTTTAGAGACGGAAGGGTCTCACTTTGTTAAGACCGATTACCCGATTGATCTTGTGAGCCTGTCACCTAAATTCAGCAATAGCATTCCTCAATTAGGCATAACCACACCAAAAAACAAGGTTGTCGATCAGACATTTATTGATCAACACAACAAATATCGACTTAATATTGATGCAATAAGCCAAATGATTGCCTATCACAAAGATTATCAATTTAAACCCGTCTGCGATGGGAGTGAAGCAAATATTCAGGAGATAAAAGCCCTCATCAGTCAATTAAATATTCCTAACCACAAAGTCTATCTAATGCCTGCAGGCAGTACACGTAAAGAAATGATCAAAGCCTACCCTCTGATTATTGAACTTGCGCTACAGAATGGCTTTAATTTTACCGGACGCGATCACATTATCGCGTTTGATGACAAGATTGGAGTGTAATCAATCAGTGAGTGAAGCCCCAAAATCATATCTCAAGCAACATCCTTGAAGGATCTTCAATCAATTCTTTAATTGTTTTTAGGAACTTCACTGAAACACTCCCATCAATGATCCGATGATCATAGGATAACGCTAAATACATGATGGGGCGAACGACGATTTCGCCATTTATGACCACAGGGCGCTCAACGATATTGTGCATGCCTAAAATCGCGCTTTGTGGCGCATTGATAATCGGAGTGGATAACATCGAACCATAGGTGCCGCCATTAGTAATAGTAAACGTGCCACCCTGCATTTCCTCAAGTGACAACTTGCCATCACGCGCTTTGATCGCCATTTCGATGATTTCATTTTCAATTTTGGCAAATGATTTTTGATCAGCATTACGAATCACAGGAACTACCAGACCACGATCTGAACCAACCGCAACACCAATATCAAAAAAGCCATGATAAATAACATCGCTACCATCGATTGACGCATTGACTTCAGGAAAACGTTTTAATGCCTCTGTCGCTGCCTTTAGGAAGAAAGACATAAAGCCAAGTTTGGCATCGTGTGTCTTTTGAAATAGATCTTTATATTGTTTTCTCAAATCCATGACAGGCTTCATATCGACTTCATTGAAGGTCGTTAAAATGGCATTAGTATGCTGCACTTCAACTAAACGCTTAGCAATCGTTTGACGCAAGCGTGTCATCCGCACACGCTTTTCAAGACGACCGCCCGCAAAACTCACCGCCTCAACGCTAGGTGCTGCCACTGCTGTAACTGGCATATTAATCACATCCTGTTTGGTAATACGACCATTTTTACCTGTGCCTTGAACCGTGGTAACATCAATCTCATTGACCTTAACCGCACGACGCACAGAAGGGGATAAATGATCATGTGACTGCATAGAGGTTTCTGCACTTCTGGCAGTTGATACGGATTCAGCACTAATGGCACCTGTAGTCATTTCGGCAACTGCTTCAGCGCTTAGTACCGTATCACCTTCATTTTTAAGTTTTTTGACTAATATACCACTCTTCGAAGCAGGGACTTCCATCATGACTTTATCCGTTTCGATTTCAACCAGGGTTTCACCTTCTGTCACTGTATCACCGATATTTTTGTGCCAGGTCGCCACCGTCCCTTCAGCAATCGATTCTGGAAAAACAGGCGCATTGATAGTCACGCTTTCGGCAACTGATCCAGTCTGTATTTTTGACCCTGTAGTGACGACTTTAGCTGCTGTTTTAGCTGAGAGTTTCGCTCTACCCTCACCAATTGTACCAATCGTTTCTTGTGATAACACCGTGTCACCTTCATGCTTTTTAATTTCACCCATAATGCCAGCACTCATCGCTGGAACCTCCATCACGACTTTATCCGTTTCAATTTCGGCTAAAACATCGCCCTCTTCAACGAGATCCCCTGGCTTTTTATGCCAGGTCGCTATGGTGCCTTCTGCAATCGACTCTGGAAAAACAGGAACTTTTATCTCTGCCATTTTCTTACCCTTTTTTACTTTTCTACTTTAAAAATCTACTTGCGCTGCCATATGCCCAAAAGGCGTATTCAATACGCCCCTACTATGTAAATACACAACCTACTTCAGGTTCAATTTAAGCGCTTCATTAACCAACTCAGTTTGTTGCGCATGAAATAATGACGGATAACCTACCGCAGGTGCTGCTGCCGCCTTTCTGCCAACATAGGATAAACTTTGATCTTTATGCAGCACTTTACGCAACTGATGCTGAATCATCCACCACGCACCCTGATTTTCTGGCTCTTCCTGTACCCAAACAATGTCTGTGATATGTTCATATTTCGCTAGTACTTTTCCTAAATCCACCTGAGGGAAGGGATAAAGCTGCTCAAGTCTTATAATCGCAACATCTTTTACCGCCTTGTCTGTCCGCTCAGTCAATAAATCATAATACACTTTACCTGAACACAGAATCACGCGAGACACCTCTGAAGGTTTGATATTTTCAACTTCAGCAATGACATTTTGGAACTGACCATCAGCAAGCTCATCGATACTCGAATGGACCAAGGGATGGCGTAATAAGCTCTTAGGCGACATAACAATCAAGGGTTTTCGATAGGTTCTTAACATCTGTCGGCGCAGCATATGAAATATTTGCGCAGGTGTTGTTGGCATACAAACCTGCATATTGTCATGCGCACACAACTGTAAAAATCGCTCAAGCCGTGCTGAAGAATGCTCTGCTCCTTGCCCTTCCTGACCGTGAGGCAAGAGCATGACAAGACCTGATAAAATACCCCACTTTTCCTCTCCCGCAGCAATAAACTGATCAATCACAACTTGTGCAGTATTAACAAAATCCCCAAACTGCGCCTCCCACAACACCAGTGTTTTTGGGGATGAGCAACTATAACCATACTCAAAGCCGAGCACGGCATATTCAGATAGTATTGAGTCAATAATATGGCATTGAGCATTTTGATTAATATGTCGTAACGGTGTGTAATCTAGCAAATTGGCATTACTATGATCGTAATTATGTAATACCGCATGCCGATGAGAAAATGTGCCGCGCCCAGAATCCTCGCCAGATAAACGTATATTAAAACCTTCCGACAACAGCATCGCATAAGCCAGGTTCTCAGCAAAACCCCAATTGACAGGTATTTTACCACTTGCCATTTTAATGCGATCATCCATTGCTTTTCTTACTTGCGGCTGCAAAGCTAACGCTTGCGGCAGATCATTAAGTTTTTGCGCAAGCTCTATAAGTTTATCCTTGGCAAAACGAGTGTCTACACTTTGATCCCATTTCTGGTTCACGTAAGGACGCCAATCAGCAATACACCTGCTCTTACGTTCATGCTTGCCTACGATAATATCCGCAACCACTTTTCCTGCCTGCAACCGATCACGATAAGCCTTTGCCATTTCATCAGCCTGCGCTTTTGTTACAACACCCTCTTTTTCAAGCTTTTCAGCATAAATAGCGCGCGTTGTTGGCAGCTGTTTGATAACGCTATACATGAGGGGCTGCGTCCCAGACGGTTCATCTGCTTCGTTATGACCCTGCCTACGGTAGCACACCAAATCAATGACCACATCTTTGTTAAACATCATGCGATAGTCCATCGCAAGACCTGCCACACGTATAACCGCTTCAGGATCATCGCCATTGACATGAAGCACAGGAGCCTCAACGACTTTAGCAATATCCGTACAATACAAGCTGCTACGGTTATCTTCCTTTTTATCCGTGGTATATCCAATCTGGTTGTTAATCACAATATGAATCGTACCACCCGTACCGTAGTATCGAGTTTGCGACAACGCAAAGGTTTCCATCACCACGCCTTGACCACAGAAAGCGGAATCGCCATGAATCAAAACAGGTACCACTTTACTGTGTGGGTTTTCAGTAAAACAATCCTGTTTGGCTCTAACAGCACCCTCTACCACAGGATCTACGGTTTCTAAATGAGATGGGTTAAAGGCGAGTGCCAAACGCACTTCCTCTTTTGGCGTTTTATGCCAGGAAGCAAAGCCCAGATGATATTTCACATCCCCCGACAAGAAACGCTTACTTTGCACCCCCTCAAACTCTTTAAACAAATCTTCAGGGGATTTACCCATAATATTGACAAGGACATTTAAGCGACCTCGATGAGCCATTCCTAAGCCAATTTCCTCAACAGCAACCTCACCTGCTTTATTGATGATTTCATTTAAAGCGGGAATCATCGACTCTGAACCTTCTAATGAGAAGCGCTTTTGACCAACGTATTTCATGCCAAGGTACTTCTCCAAGCCTTCAGCTGCCGTTAATCGATCCAACAGCCAGGCTTTGCGCTCATTCGACAAACTGGGAATGGTTTGTTCAATACGCTGTCTAAACCACAACTTCTCTGCCATATTGCTTAAGTGCATAAACTCATAACCGATACTACCCGCATAAATATGTCTAAGCTGTAGCAGAATATCTTTTAATGGCATAGCTTTATAGTCAGAGAAAATACCAACATTAAAGCTTTCATTCAAATTGGATGTGTTCAAACCATGAAAATCCAGTTCAAGCTCAGGCGTTTCTTGTGCTTGCTTGATGCCAAGTGGATCAAGATTTGCAATCTTATGCCCAATACTGCGATACATATACACAAGATCCATCACCGCAGAGACTTTGTCTCCGCCATCTGGATAACTACCAGAATCTATGACAGCACCTTGCGATCCATATAACGCAAAACGAAATGGATTCTTGCTTAGCGCAATAAAATCCTCTCTAACCTCCGCATGTGAGACTTCGTGCTTATTATCACGAATCGCATCAAAATATTGGCGCCAGCTACCATCAACAGCATTTGGATCTTTTAGGTAATCTTCATAGATGGCATCTAAGTATGCGCTGCTACTGCCCGATAACTGCGAACTCTGCCACCAGGAGACCATTGATTCTTGGGTTTCACTCATAGTATTACTCTTGTTCTTAATTACACGTTATTCTTTAGCATCATTGATCTTAATTTTCCAATCGCCTTTGTCGGGTTGAGCCCCTTGGGACAAACGCTCACACAGTTCATGATCGTACGACATCTAAAGACGCTAAATGGATCTTGTAAAGCGTCAAGACGCTCTTGGGTCGCGCCATCCCGCGAGTCAATCACAAAACGATATGCCTGCAAAAGACCAGATGGACCAATGAACTTCTCTGGATTCCACCAGAATGACGGGCATGAAGTTGTGCAACAGGCACATAATATGCACTCATAAAGTCCATCTAACTTCGCGCGCTCCTCAGGGGACTGCAAACGCTCCTTGACAGGCGTATCACCTTCAGCTGGAATTAAATAAGGCTTAACCTTTTCATAATTTTTATAGAACTGACTCATATCCACTACTAAATCACGAATTACTGGCAATCCAGGTAAGGGCTGTAATTTAATGGGTTGAGACAACTCGCCAATAGAAGTAATACACGCCAGGCGATTTTTACCATTGATATTCATGCCATCGGAACCACAAACCCCCTCGCGACATGAACGGCGCACTGCTAAGCTTGGATCCTGATTTTTAATAAGCTCAATTGCAGTTAATACCTTAGTCCCTTCATTTTCCACCGTGACGGTATAGTCCTGATAGTAGGGCTTGCTATCCACTTCGGGATTATAGCGATAAACTTTAAACTTGACTTCCACCGTTATCTCCTTAGTAGCTTCTTACTTTTGGTTGAAATGGTTCTAATTTTAATGGCTTCATATTGACTTCGCGCGTCGAGAACCTGTCACCATCAAGGAAATATAAACTGTGTTTCAGCCAGTTCTGATCATCGCGCTCAGGATAGTCCTCACGCGAATGTGCGCCACGCGATTCTTTACGATTAAGCGCCAAAACAGCTGTTGCTATGGCGGTTTCCATTAAGTTATCTAACTCAAGCGCCTCGACTCTGGCAGTGTTATAAACCTGTGTATGGTCAGTCAATGATGCTTTTTGTACACGTGCGCGTAAGGATTTTAGGCGCTCTAAACCATCCTGCATCTGCTGTTCGGTTCTAAAGACTGAGAAATCAATCTGCATTGCCTTTTGTAATTCCGCACGTAATTCGGCAACACCTTCGCCAGCTTTGTTACTTTCCCAACGGTTATAGCGCGCCATCGCATCATTCAAGGCTTTTTCTGTTACTTCACGCTGCTGTATGCCAGCACGTAAAACCTCTTCAGCGTGCATGCCCGCAGCACGTCCAAATACGACCAAGTCCAATAATGAGTTTGATCCTAAACGGTTTGCCCCATGCACAGAAACACTGGCGCACTCACCCACTGCATACAGTCCCTCAATTACGACGTCTTCTCCCTTGTCGTTTTGCGTTAGCGCCTGAGCGTATTTGTTCGTTGGAATTCCTCCCATCATATAGTGACAGGTAGGCACCACTGGGATAGGAGCTTTTAATGGATCAACACCTGCAAAGGTCATGGCTAGTTCACGAATACCTGGCAAACGCTCCTTGATTACACTTTCATCTAAATGGGTTAAATCCAGATTGACACAATCAACACCTGCAAATTTTAATCCTCTCCCCTCGTTAATCTCTTGTTGCGACGCTCGCGATACCACGTCACGTGATGCCAGATCTTTGGCATTTGGTGCGTAGCGCTCCATGAAGCGCTCACCGTTTTTATTGCGTAAAATACCTCCTTCGCCGCGACATCCTTCAGTAACGAGAACCCCAGCACCCGCGATTCCCGTTGGGTGAAATTGCCAAAACTCCATATCCTGTAGTGGGAAGCCAGCTCTAAGCGCCATGCCAATGCCATCTCCTGTATTGATATGCGCATTGGTGCTTGACTCATAAATGCGCCCAGCTCCCCCTGTTGCTAAAATAGTGACTTTTGACTGGAAGAACACAATCTCCCCTGTTTCCATGTTCATCGCCAACACTCCAGCAATCGCATCCTCGGAGGCTTTTACCAAATCTAAGGCATACCACTCATTAAAAAATTTCGTTTGATTTTTTAAGTTACCTTGATAAAGGGTGTGTAGCAACGCATGCCCTGTCCTATCGGAAGCCGCACAGGTTCGCTTAGCAATATTTCCCACATCGTAATTCCGCGACATACCACCAAAAGCACGCTGATAAATTTTACCGTTTTCCAAACGTGAAAAAGGCATGCCCATGTGTTCCAACTCAATAATCGCCTGCGGTGCATTTTCGCACATAAACTCGATAGCCTCTTGATCGCCAATATAATCAGACCCTTTGACCGTGTCATAAGTATGCCATTTCCAATCATCTGAGGGTAAGCCATCGTCATGTTCAACATTGCCAAGAGCTGCGGCAATCCCCCCTTGCGCTGAAACCGTATGTGAGCGTGTGGGGAAAACCTTAGAAATCGCTGCGGTTTTAAACCCCGATTGCGCAAGCTGAAATGCTGCTTGCATTCCTGCTCCTCCTGCTCCAACGACAATGGCATCAAATTGTTGTACTGCAATTCTCATTATCAACGCCCCTTAAAACAAAATGCAAATAAGCCAAATAAAACAAGTCAAGTAACCGACAATCGCCGCCACCTGCAAAACACCACGGATACATGCACACTTCACATAATCGGTAAAAATAGTCCACATACCAATCCACGCGTGTGCCATCAATGACAAAAATGCCAAAAGGGTAAAAATTTTCACCCCTGTATTTTGGAATATTCCTAGCCACGCGTGATATGAGCCATCACCTGATAAACATAAAATAACGATCACCGCAAAAATCGCATATAGCATAATAATAATTGCGCTAATACGCTGTAAGAACCAGTCTTTCAATCCCGAACGGGTGCAAGAAGTTACATTACCCATATCCAAAGCCCCCAGAAAATAGTTACCAATACACCAAGCACTAAAACTGCAATCGAAGAAGCTTTAGCTATACACATTTCTTCGCCAAAACCTAAATCCATGATCAGGTGGCGCACTCCCGCAATCACGTGATATGAGACTGCTGAGAGAAATATCCATACAATAACGCTCCATGGCGAATGGATGAGTAAACCCTGCACATAGTAAAAGTCTTCGCTACAGCGCATGGATAAACTAAATCCCCATAACAAAAATGGCAATAAAAGCACCATCAAAACCCCTGTAATGCGGTGAACAATCGAACTTATTGCTGTGATAGGGAAAGAATAGGATTTTATTGAGCCAAGTCCTATATTCCGTGGTCCTTGATTTTTCATTTTTTTCTCCTGCATATCAAGAAAACTAAGTGGTTAGCACAAAATTTCCCGTATTCTAACATAAATAAATTGAAGCGCTACAGCGAAGAAGCAAGCAAACAGGATTATGATAACAATCACTCGATTTTACGCACATGAATCTGATAACCCTGGTGCTGCAATTGCTTGTACTGGACTCGCGACGCATTTAATTTTTTGGGTTCTTGATCGACTATTTTTACTAACGCCTGAGCCCCTTTAAAATGACAGCTCATATCCTCAGATAAATCTACCACCACGTCTTTTTCTGTACTGTCTAGAAATCCTATTTCACTAGCGAGCACCACGGGTAAACGAGCATATTCCAACTCGGTTTCATTGGTAATATAAAAATGAGGGATAAAAATATCGCTTTGATCAAACCATAAAAGCTGATCCAGTTTTTGGCACAATTCTCTGTCTGCATAAACAACAACCGATCTATCAGTTTCATAATATGCCTTGATCTGTTGCACTGTAAACTGAAGATACGCTGCCTCGGTTTGACCTGGTAATATAAAAAACTCGACATTCACCACTGACTAAGCCTTCTTCACGAACTCCGATTTAAGCTTCATGGCGCCAATTCCATCGATTTTGCAATCGATATCATGATCACCCTCAACCAGACGAATATTTTTTACCTTGGTACCCACTTTGACTACCAAAGATGAGCCCTTGACTTTCAGGTCTTTAATTACCGTAATTGTATCACCATCCTGCAATGGCGTACCATAGGCGTCTGTTTTGGTCACCTGGATCTCCACCTCCGCGTTACTTACACTCCACTCGTAAGCGCATTCAGGACAGATCAGCATCTCGCCATCCTGGTAAACATACTCGCTTTGGCACTGTGGGCAATTAGGTAATTGTGTCATTTATTTTCCTTACAAAATAAAAAGCCCTTTCAGCTCTAAAGGGCTTTAGTGTTATTAAGCTGTGTCGGGGCAGTGTAACAAATAATCCATAAGGCAGAAACCTATACCTGCGCACCCTCTGCAATAATCTTTAGGTCTACTCCCAACGGTAAATACCGAAAAGCTAAATAAAATTTAAGGCACTTTAGGTATCCGACAAACTTTCGTTAAATTCAAAAAAGCTTTCAAGAACCATTTGATGGAGTAAATCGTCACACTCCTCATTGTAGTAATGCGCAAGCTTATCAAGACTCTGTTGATAGTACTCTTCAGATCTTGCCAAGTTACTAATCTCAAACTTCTCCATAAGTTCCAGATAAACCTGCAGGCGAATAAGCGCCTCATCTGCAGATGCCGTGGTAAAAAACACGGGAGCTTCATCGTCATCCGCTTCACCTGCAATAATAGACACCGCATACAAGGAAGATTTCTCAGCCTGTGTGATAATTTGAAAGTCAACGGTAAAATTCCAATCTAAACGTTCACCTAACTGATCCGCCATATCATCAATCATGCGCATTTTCTCACGCACACTTTGGTTTAATTCATAATAAGTCTCAATATTTTCACTCACTTCAAACATCTTCTTTATTCCCTAGAATTCCTCTAAACATGGCTTGGCTTTAAGGTTTTGGTAGATTATATTGATACTTTCCACAAATGTCTCTAATTCATTATCTACGATGTTGACATGCCCCATTTTTCGCCCAGGACGTAACTCCTTGCCGTAGCTTTTGACAAAAACATTTTCGGGTAACTCAACCGCAGGAACATTTTCTCCAATCAGGTTAATCATCATCATGTGACGCGCATTTGCATGAGGTTCAACAACTCGCGCCCCACTAATGGCTAACATATGATTTCGAAACTGACTCACACTCGCGCCATCAATCGACCAATGCCCTGAGTTGTGCACGCGCGGTGCCATTTCATTGGCATATGGAACATTGCCCTTAACAAAAAATTCAACCGCAAACGTACCGACATAATCAAAATGCATCATCAAACGCCTGACAGACTCCCGTGCTGAAAACGTAAGCTCATCTTCTTCGTGTAAAACGTGCGTCTCGCGCAATATTCCCTCGCGATGCTCGTTACGCACCAAAGGATAAAAGGCAATATTGCCAAACTGATCAGCTGAAGCAACTTGTGAAACTTCATAGTCAAACGCCACAAAACTCTCGGCTATTAAAAGATATTGCCCAAGCAAATCCCATGCTTTAGATAAAGATTCAGGTGCTTTGACGATATACTGCCCTTTACCATCATAGCCAAAGCGCCTTGTTTTCACGATAAAGGGGTAGCCAAGACTCACTGCAGCCTCACGCAAATCAGCCCATGAGTTCACCGCTAGAAAAGTATTGGTTTCAATCTCTAACTGCTTAAAAGTAGTTTTTTCCAATAGACGATCTTGAGCGACCTTTAATCCATCAATGGCAGGAAATATGCGCGTTTCTTCGTTCACGGTCTGAAGGAGTTCAACAGAAATATTTTCAATCTCATAGGTCACGACATCATAATCTTTAAGTCTTTGCTGCCAAAGAGAAATTTCTGCCGCGGTGCTTTGCCCATTTGCGTCTATTTCAGGTAGCGGATAAGCATCAATTTCCAATGCCAGATCACTAACGCTTTCTATCAGCATTTGCGCCAGCTGACCGTTTCCTAGTATTGCGATTTTCATTGTGTATTATCCTAATTTATTTCATAAAGTTATGATGCGAACACCTCTCCCCTTGTGGGAGAGGTCGCATTGCTGTGCAATGCGGGTGAGGGGGTATATGTCATTGCTGTAACGCTTGATAAATATGTGCCAATACATTTTCTGTCTCTTTTAGTATGTCATGATTCCAAAAGCGTAAGACTCGATACCCTTGACCATGGAGGTACATTGATCTTGAATCATCATATTTTTTCTTCTCAGCTTCATTGTGTTGAGCACCATCACATTCAATAATCAACCTTTTTTCAAAACAAATAAAGTCAACAATATACAATCCAATAACCACCTGACGCCTAAACTTATATCCCGACAAATGTCGATTCCTAAGGTAATACCACAATGTAGCCTCGGCATTGGTTTGTGAAGTTTTCAACTGCTTTTGAAAAACTTTAATATTCATCCCCTCACCCGGCAAGCTTTGCTTGCCGACCTCTCCCACAAGGGGAGAGGTGAGCCTCGGTAAGTAAACAAATGCAATTTAATCATGATGATATTAGTCATTAGCTTAAATTTTCACTTAGCCTCATATTAAATTCATATTAAATTTCATACTGGTAATAGCCCCGCTTATTGGACTCATTTTTTGACAATAGAGATCTCCTCCATCCTTGAAATAAAGCCAAATAATTTCATTAAACTGTTTTAAATCCTTTGAAATGCATTTTATCTTATCGAATTTACCATCAAAATCTGTCACCAATTTGCTAATGGAATTATCCGCTTTTTTAACATCAATATGTGCAATCACATGATCACGCATCGATTTAAGCCAATCACCTTCCAAATTATTTTTAATAGTGGATTCAAGATCTTTCAGCTTATTTTTAACCTCTTCTCTACCAACACGTGGATTAAAATGATCTAAATAGTTAATCATTTTTTGCATAGAAATATCTGCATTCTTTGATGTATCTGTCAGATGGTGAATATTTAAAATAATTGCGTAAAGCAATTTTCTTTCATAATCATAGAGTAACTGGTCCGTTAACATATAAAAATATTCACTTTTCTTATCTTCGCTATACAGCGCAATCACATCCTCTAAAGTTTGAATATCATCCAAAATATTGCCCACTGTGCCCCAAAAAAAATAAAGCGCCTTATTAAATTTCTCACAATCAAAGCTTATCATATTAATTTCGTTAGAGGTCATAGTTGAAATAATAGCTTTCACAATACTTTCAGCATTTGGATGATTCTCCAGCTCACGTACAGGAACACCCTGTTCAATATTTTTATCAAGAATTTTAATAATTAATTGTTCGTTCTTACTTTCAAGTATAAACTCAGCCTCATATAATGTTTTCTTTAATTGTCCAAAAAGCTTTTTATCTAGTTTCAGTTCTTTGCATAATGTGCAAAGTTTATATAGCTTATTCAACTCAATCATATTTTTCTCCATCACAATACCTTCTGTAAACCTTATGTCACTACAATAATTTTTTTTGAAGTTCATCTTCGCTGATCACTTGAACATCAAGCGCTTGCGCTTTTGCCAACTTAGCCCCCGCCTTTTCACCGGCAATTAAAAAATCTGTTTTACTCGAAACACTACCACTGCATTTAGCACCCAATGCCTCAAGCTTAGCTTTAAGTTCATCGCGCGAGAACTCGCCAAAGCTTCCCGTAATAACAATCGTTTTTCCATAAAAAGGATTGGCTGTTATTTCATTATGCTCATGCTGATCGGGTTTAATTGGATTACTTAGAATCACCCCTGCCTCAAGTAAGTCATTGACTAACTGCACATTATAGTCATCTGCCCAAAATGCCAACAGGCTATTTGCCATGGTTTCACCCACATCATCAATGCTAACTAACGCCTCTAACGAAGCCGCTTTAATCGCTTGAAGCGAGCCAAAATGATTAGCAAGTGCTTTGGCACTAACTTCACCGATATCTTTAATGCCTAGCGCATAAACAAAACGATGAAGCTGGACTCTTTTGCTGTTTTCTAACGCTGCAAGCACATTAAGCGCTGATTTTTGACCCATACGCTCCAGTGAACTTAACACGGGCAAGCTTAGCTGATATAAATCAGCGGGGGAGCGAATTAGATTTTTATCGACTAACTGCTCAACGATTTTATCTCCTAAACCATCGATGTCCATTGCCTTGCGTGAAGCAAAATGTTTAATACGCTCTTTGCGCTGCGCACCGCAATGCCAACCACCAATGCAACGCGCAATCGCCTGATCTTTAACATGTTCAATGGCTGATTGGCAAACAGGGCACACGCTTGGCATCACAATGGTCGCTGATACCGTGCGATACTCGGGCAGTGAACGTACAATCTCAGGGATCACGTCACCTGCTCTGCGCACGATCACTCGATCATGCAGGTGAATGTCCTTGCGTTTTATTTCATCCATGTTGTGAAGTGTCGCATTTGAGACGATCACGCCCCCCACTGCCACGGGCTTCAATCTTGCCACAGGAGTGATGGCACCGGTGCGTCCTACTTGAAAGTCAACTGCCATAATTTCGGACTCAACCTCTTTAGCAGGAAACTTATGCGCCAACGCCCAACGTGGGGCTTTGGCAATGAAACCTGCCTTAGTCTGTAAATCCAGTCTATTTAATTTATACACCAAGCCATCAATATCATAGGGTAAATCCGCACGTTTATGACTCATGCGTTCATAGTAATCCATTAAACCATTTTCACCTGAGACTACTTCTACTTCATTCGTTAATTGAAACCCCCACTGTTTTAACTGTTGCACGAGCTCATATTGCGTTTGAGGTAATTTAAAACCTACCTGCGCCCCTACCCCATAGGCATACATTTTGAGTTTCCGCCTGGCAGCTATCCTTGAATCAAGCTGACGTATGCTTCCAGCGGCAGCATTTCGAGGATTTGCAAAACCTTTTTCCCCGCGGGCTTCTGCCTCACTATTTAATGCGAGGAAATCAGCTTTATTAATCACAATTTCACCGCGAATTTCAATCTCTTGTGGCAAATTATCGCCATTAAGGCTTAATGGAACGTTACGAATCGTTTTGACATTTTCAGTCACTTTTTCACCTTCAGCGCCATCACCACGAGTTACAGCATAATCTAACAGACCGTTCTTGTAATGAATACTAATCGCCAGTCCATCAAGCTTTGGTTCACATTCAAAACTTAACTCAGATTCGTAAGTGAGCTCAGTTAAACGTTTATAAAAATTGGCGACATCTTCCTCTTCAAAGCCATTGGATAATGACAACATCGGCACTTTATGGGTAACCACTTCAAAGTAAGGCAAAGGCTCACTACCAACGCGCTGTGTTGGCGAGTGTGATATGTCTAATATATTCTTGTATTCCCCTTCCAAATCAACTAACTGCTGATATTTTTGATCATACACCTGATCACTGACAAGGGGCTTGTCCAAAGTGTGATAGGCATAGTTATACTGAGTTATTTCCGCACAGAGTGCTTGGTATTTCAACTGAATTTCTTTCTGCATTTCTGAGGTCAAATGGCGCATTCTGGCAACGGGCTAAATAAAGTGTGCTCATCATACTAAAGCTCTTGTAAGTTGGAAAGCTTTGGCAATGCCCTGGTTTTGGTGATGTCATAATCCTAAAAGTCTTTCATTGTTGCTATATTGCACACTGCATTAACTCTCTCAACATCCCACTTAATTTCCCCCGCTGAAATGACATTAATTGTTCCCTGCCACATGCCTGCATCAATCTGTCGTGAGCTAACAGCCCATAAACAAACCACAAAACATGCGCTATTTCCAAAGCATCTGCCAGATTTTTTTCAGACTCGAACTGCATATAATTTTTGAGGCAGGCATGCTTGATCTTAAGATAGTCATGATCACGCTCTGTGAGCGCATAATGTTTCCTTACTTGGTATAAACAATTCAGCAGAGAAAAAAATGGGTGTGAGATGGAAATTTCACCCAAATCAATGATAGTGATATTTTGCGAGTTATCGCCTATCAACGTGTTGTTGTCATTAAAATCCGGTTGGACGATGGTTTGTTTAATGGCGTAGCCAGATAATTTTTCGCATAAATCAGTTATCCTTGGATGCAGCTTTTCTAATTCGTTTACTTCCAATTCAGATAACCCATCAGCTATAAACAAATCCTTCTGTGAAATCGCTTGCTGATATAACTCAGGCAGTTTGTTTAATCTCCAGTCTGGAACACCAATATTAATAAAATCATCCACATGATCTGCAATTGTTATTTGAAGAGCAGTAAATTGTTCGATTGCTTTGCAAAGCAAGTCAGTATCAAACTTCTTTTTCAAAATGCTACGCAAAGATGTGCCAGCATCTTCCATCAAAAAGCAATGTAACTCAGCATTATGCGCAATAACGGTAGGCACCTGTGCATGAAATTGGTCATGCAATATTTTGAGAATGTCAGCCTCTAAAGCAATAAGCGCTGGGGTGGTTTTAAGATAAAAAAGTTCATTCCCCGTGTTGATTCTTACAACACTGGACCAAGGCGTTTGTACAACGGTCTCTGTATTAATTTTAGTTTGTTGTAGAGTCGCCATGGCCCATTCAAGGGCGTCAGTTAATTTATCGTTAGTCACTCTTTTTTGCTATCCAAACAAGATGTTGATCTTGATCACTTTCTTTTAAAAGAATTTCAGAGCCATAGTTTTTAAGATATTGTTTGTAAACTGCGGGATCGAGGCTGTAAAAATGAAGTTCTTGGTTGTTCATTGTTGGGGCTCCTAAAATTTCATAATGTTTTCTTCATGAAGTAACGTTTTTGTCCAGCAGGGCAATTCTCAAGAACACCGAAAATCTCATAACCATGCTTTAGATAGAAATCTTTTGCTTGGTGATTAAAGGTATCCAAATGGATCAACTTGGCTCCCATAGCTTCAGCATCAGCTTCAACTTGATTAAGTAATAAAACGCCCAATCCTTTATTTCGATAATTTTCATACACAAAAAGCACGTTAATAGCCAAACATTCACCTAAATAAAAACAAGTTCTAATCCCAGCAATGATTAAGTCATTTTCTTTGATAACATAATCTTTCAAAACTTCGGTATCGCCATGAAATGAAACTTGGCTAGCAACAAAAGCATTGATTTTATCATTGAGCGTTTCTGCTTCTTCGCTTGTAGCGGGAGATAATTTGTAATCTGTCATCATAATACTTTCCTAAGAAAAATCCTTGAATGTTCACGCCAGTATTTTTTTATCTCGCCAATAGGTTGATAGCCATTTTTCAAATAAAAATCCTCGGCTTGAAAGTCCCATGTATCCAATGTTGAAAAAACACAGCCATATTTAATAGCTTCTTGTTCTGCCGCATTTATTAATTTTGTACCGTAACCTTGGTTCCTGAGCTTTTGGTCAACCCATAATGTTTCCAGATAAACTGATTCACTATCAAACTGTGCTTGTATGCCGCCGAGAATTTCTCCCGAGTCATTTTTCAAAAACACTGAAAATTCTTTGTCTCTAGACTGTCCCATTAGGCGTTCATAATCAACGACCAAACCTTCTGCCACAGCATCTTTGTCGGCTTGACTTGGCGTGTGATCGACAATTATTTTGTATGCAGCGTTTGGTATCAATTCCGCAGTTTGATCATTAGTTAGAATAATCCAATGAGCTATAGATTCGGCAACCTGATTTATTGTCAATCTTGTTGTGTCAAAAATTTTAACAAATGCTTTTCTATCCCAAGCCTCCAACTGATCCCAGGGACTAAAAGACAACTCGTTCCAACAATCTTCTTTCAGTACATGCGGCGCCCACTGCGGATCGCGGGTGTGCATGCGAAGCCAAGCAGACCAGTTCAACATATTTTGATCCGCACCATAGGTGTTGCGCTTTTTGAGGCGTTGAATACGTTCGAAATCGCTGACATCTAAAAGACAAAAGTTGATTTTATCTATTTGTTTGGCTGAAGGGCAGCTCAGTATTTCGCCTAAAACAATTTGACTCAGCAAGCAGGCATCTTTGCCTTCGCTCAATAATTTTTGAAGCCACTTTTCGGTGGATTCTTGACGCCATTTTTTATCAGCACCTTCTGGTACACCGATGTCATCAAAATCATAAACGGCGATGCCATCCTTCAGCAGCTCTTTCAAATAAGGCATCACAGCCGTTTTACCGCTGCCACTGGCGCCGCCTATAAAATATAATCTCATAAGATCTTCCTCGTGTTATTTAAGAGTCATACGCTCTCTCTATTGCACCATTCGGCAGAAAAACAGGCTGCAAGTGTTCAAAGCATTGCATCCGATCGTCACCACCTTCATCAGACAGAAAGATGTATTCACAATAGTCGCCGATGTCTTGGATGATACGTTCAAAACGATAGTAGGCGATCGCATCCTGATTGATCTTTATTTGGTCATATCCCTGATAAAATAGTGATTCTTCTTCGTCAGGCGTTAGACCACTATCACAAATGCCAGCGCAGATAAACATCAAATCACGCTCGACGGGAGCAAAGATGAGCGTATCCCAGTCAACAATATAAAGGGCGTTTTCTTTATCAACCATCAGGTTCCAGCCATGCATATCAGCGTGGCATAAAACATAGTCGAGGGGCTGTTTTTGGATCGCGATTGCAAGCTCTTCAGCGCGCTCCACGAGTTTAAGTATTTCGCACCTTTTTGATTTCAGGAACAGTGCCATTTTTACAGCAACAGGCTCTTCAAAAACTTCATTTTCAATGCGCATAAGAAATGCTTTAACGGTTTCTCGCCATTTTGAAGAAAACGTTTCCCGCGGTACATCTTTTATTATTGATAAAGGAATATCAGTGCTATGAAGCTTTTTAATGGTCACACCAAATTGAACCCACTGATCTTCTGATAGTTTGGTTTCTACTCCATTACTGCCTTCGACATAAGGGTACAGAATTGCCTTGAAAGATGCCAAGCTTGTCCAAAGTTGCCCTGTTTTGGTTGCAAGAGGTGGGGTCACTTGCTTGATACCGAAATCCGCCAAGTGTTTTGGAACTGATACCGAAGCTTCTAAAAATTTACCGCTCCTTAACTTTAGAAAATAATCCGTTTGATTGTTTGTTGTAACACGATAAACAACTGTACTGAAATCAGCGCCAAGGGGAAGAAATGAAATGGTTGCTATATCCAGTCCATATGCATCCTGCAAACACGCAATGATTTCTTGGTCTTTGAGATTAGGTTTTATTAGCATGGTCTGTGTACCCCAATATCAGCACTCATGCTTTCCTCGAATAAATATTGTTTTTAAACAGGGTCTCAAACCCAAGTTTTTGATAGACTCCGAGCCCTGAATCGGAGGACTCTAAAAAGCAATGACGAGCGCCTAATTTTTTGGTCTCTAACAGCACATAACGCATGAGATGCGTTGCATATCCTTTGCCTTGAAATTCAGGCAAAGTTCCCAGATCATCGATCCTTGCAATGGCGTTGTCGCAGATGGATAGAGTAATTGATGCGATTGGTTTTTTCTGTTTGTACAAGCTGAAATGGCGAAGGTTAATATTCTTTTTTAAGGCATTTTCATGGGTTACTGCATAAATTGAACTAATTTCAATGGTTGATTCAAATGCCCCTATCAACGGCGTCATCCAATCATTTAATTTTTCGTCGTTGCCTCGAATAATTATTTCATCAAAGAAAGCTGGCAGAGCGGTGGCTCTGAAGTCATCTAATTTAACCGCCATCGAAACTGATTTTCCCGTTTGATGATAACCCATACTACTAAAAACACCTTCTACATCAGAGGTACAAAACTCTTGTGGGATGACAACAACAAAGGAAAGGCTGCTTTGGTCGTAAAACTGCTTGCCCTTGTTCAAAATCTTATCAAGGGAAGCGGTATTTTTTGTGATATAAACAAGATTTAAATCTGCCACTGGAACCCCTGTCATATAGGCATTAGCCCTGTTGTCCAGATTTAAGCATTTTGAGGAAATGCCTCTGAAAAAATAATCCTCGACCTGGCGGTATAAATTTACTAGTGGAGCGTTCATATTTCTTGCTAACGTAAATCAAATGAAGTGATGATAAATCAATTTCCAGACAGTTACGACAGATTTTGAGTTTACCATGTCCTAAAGTAAGTAAACACTGAATTCTGCAAAACTTAGCGGTTCAGTGGCTAACATGGCAACCTTCATATATTATTGATTTCTATGATATCCGATAATAGCTTGGATTCTTATTCTCATGAGTGGTGATAACAAATGATGTTATTGTCGATTATTGGCTTTTTCGATAATAATCAACCCTACTTTGTCATGGTCTTAATGATGCTTGCTGCATGTCCCTCTATATCACCATCGTCAGAGCTCAGAGAAAAACTGGCCACTTGTTCGTATAAGCCATCTCGTTCATCATGGAGCTTATCAATAAGGGAAGTAAAATTATTCACCGGTAGCAATGGGCGATAATCACCTTCTGAAATACGTTCTAATTGCACAGGCACACTCACTTTAAGGTAAACAGTGAATTCTGATTTCAGTAACTCACGTGCCTTTTCATCGCAGATGATGCTTTCATCTGTAGTAACCACTACGTTTTCCTTGGTGATTTGATGGGACAAAATTTCTGTCAGGCAACGATTAAAAGCGCGCTCGCCTTCTGTGCCTAAGACTTCAGATACAGTGCGCCCAATGTGAGCTGCACACCCAAGAACGTCTGCATTGATAAATTTCCAGCCAAGCTTTTTAGCCACTGCTTGGGCGAGGACACCTTTGCCTGCACCTGAATGACCAATGATAAAAATGCGTTTGATGTTGCTCATGATAGCTCCTCTTGATGAATATTCGCTTTTGCTCCTGTAGGATACCACAAAGCCTGGACTTACAGAATCGCTAAGGTTTTTTAATCAGTGAAATTTTCATAGTAAATAAGGGATGTCATATCCTTAAAATACCTTTTTTCGTGATTTTAAGGACATGATATGCTCATTTTACACTGTAGTGGTACTTTCCTTAAAAGAACCGTTATTTGGTGACGAACTATGGTTCATGAATAGACACAGCAAATAAACGCTTGATAAATAACGGTATATTTACGTTATGTACCAGTAGTCACTTGAGTTTAACTCGCAGATAAGTAATAATGTACTTATTATCACGATAAACGTGATTTTGAGGACACGATGAATCTATCTGTTTATATTAAAGAAATACGAAAAACTGGGCAACGGTATTTTACCTTAGAACAGCTTATGGCAGATCAGGGCTTGTCAAAAAATACAGCCCTAAATGCTATCTATCGCTTAAAGGGCCACGGAGAGTTGATCTCACCTGCGAGAGGTTTATATGTCATTGTCCCGCCGGAACATCAACCCCATGGCTCTATCCCTCCCCAAGAATTGGTGCCTTTGGTTATGCAGTATTTGGGCACTAATTATTATGTCGCACTTCTAAGCGCGGGGTTGTTTCATGGGGCGACTCATCAGAAGCCTGCTAGATTCCAGGTGATATCAGACAAACGTATTAAACACCCATCGACTTTTGGCGATGTGGAAATTGATTATATTTATAAAAAATCCGTGCTTGAATTGCCCATTCAAGATTTTACTGTGAGCACTGGTTACCTTAAGGTGGCAACCCCAGAATTGGTTGCACTTGATTTACTCGAGTACCCTAATCATGCAGGCGGCCTAAATCATATCGCCACTGTTTTCTCAGAGCTTGTTGAGGTATTAAATCCTATAAAGCTCATCAATCTTGCGAAAAATACTCGCGTGGAATATCAGTTGCAGCGTATTGGCTATATCCTAGATCACATTGATGTTATGGATGAGCCTGGCGCTGAAATAATCATTAATGCTCTTGTACATCATGTTCAAGAACATAAACCAAGCTATCTCCCCCTCGCATCTGAAATTTCTAAAATAGGCTATTCAAGGTGTAAAAAGTGGAGAATTATTGAAAATTCAGAAATAGAGAGTGATTTATGATCCCAGAAGTTTTTATTGAAAATTGGCGCAAAACTGTTCCATGGCAAATGACTGAACAAATACAGCAGGATTTAATGATTAGCCGTGCTTTGGTTGATTTGTATAATGATCCTCATATCAAAGATGCGCTTGTCTTTCGAGGTGGCACGGCTCTCAATAAATTATTTATCAATCCTCCGGCGAGGTACAGTGAGGATATCGATTTTGTCCAAAAAAATGCTGATCCAATTGGACAAACGATTGATGCTATTAGGGCACTATTAAAACCATGGCTAGGCGATCCTAAATCGAAAATTACCGAGCGTAGCGCAAAGCTGATCTACAAGTATGAATCGGTTAATAAAATTCCGGCAAAGCTAAAAATTGAAATCAATACAACAGAGCACTTTCAGGTATTACCTTTAAAAACAGTGCCTTTCTCTATGGATTCAGCTTGGTTCAAAGGGACTGCTGATATCGTTACTTATGAAATGGATGAGCTGATGGCGACTAAGTTACGCGCTCTTTATCAGCGTCGCAAAGGGCGGGACTTATTTGATGTATGGTATGTGGCAGATCGCAATTTAATCAACTTGAATCGAGTTTTTGATATTTTTCATCAGTATTGCACTTATAACGATTTGAAGATCACAGGCGAAGAATTTTTACAGAATCTTGAGCTTAAAAAGGATCATCGTGACTTTCATATGGATATGAGTGTTTTATTGCCATCGAAATTGCATTGGAATTTTGAAGAAGCCTATCAATTCGTTATAGATAACGTCATTAGCAGGCTGCCATAAGCATTAAATGATGAGAAAATAATCATGACCACCATTATTGAAACAGAAAGGCTTATTTTAAGAACCTGGAAAAAAGAAGACGCTCGACCGTATTTTCAAATTAACCAAGACCCAAAAGTGATCGAGTTTTTACGCGGTCCATTAACCATGGAACAGGTCAACGATTTCATTCCTGAGGTTAATAATCATCAAGATAAACACGGTTACACATTATGGGCAGCCTGCCTGAAGAAAACTGGTGAATTAATGGGCTTTATCGGTCTAAATTACACTAATTTGGAATCACATTTTACTCCTGCAGTTGAAGTAGGTTGGCGTTTAGGATCGCAATATTGGGGCGAAGGATATGCAACAGAAGGCGCAAAAGCTTCCTTGGAGTATGGGTTTAAACAGTGCGGCCTAAAAGAAATCGTTTCTTTTACCGTGCCAGCTAATGTTCGCTCTATTAGGGTTATGGAAAAAATAGGATTAAAACGTGATTTAAATGGTGATTTTGCTCATCCTAAATTAGCTGCGGATCATCCTTTATCACAACATATTTTATATCGCTTGAATGTGGATGAATATTTGAAATTAAATCAACATATTTTATGAGAACATTTGAGCAAAACATCATTTTATGGGCTATCAAATTGGCTAATGACAATGACTATTTTGTTTGAGTCGAGATTTTATCTAAGCTATCAAATTTAGGCTAATCTTGTGATTTTTGAACAATATATCCAACCCCGCGCAAGGTTTTAATGTATTTGCTCTGAATTTTTTTACGTAAGTTATGGATGTGTACTTCTAAGGTATTTGAGTCAACTTCCTCGTCCCAGCCATAAAGTTTCTCAAGCAGCTTCGTTTTTGAAACAACCTTGCCTGCGTTTTCTAATAGACACTCTAATAGCGCAAACTCACGCCTTGACAACCTAATAAATTCACCATTTACCGTTAGTGTTTGTGCGGCGGGATCCAGCTCTAATGATTCAAATTTTATTTTAGGCTCAGCTCTACCCGCTGAACGGCGCACCAATGCTCGCATCCTTGCCAAAAGCTCCGACAGATCAAATGGCTTTGTTAAGTAATCATCTGCTCCTGAATCAAGACCTCGTACACGATCACCAACTGCATCTCGTGCGGTTAGTAATAACACAGGCACTGCATTTCCCTTGGCACGAATGCTTCTTACAATGGCGATCCCATCTTTAGATGGCAAACCGATATCCATCACTACCGCATCATAAGGTTCAGTATCTAAGGCAAGTTCAGCCATTTTTCCATCCTGCATTAAGTCTACAGCGTAGTTATGCTGTTTTAAACCTTCAACGATCCCCTCACCTAACATGACATCATCTTCAACCACCAATATGCGCATTATTACTCCAATCTACTATGATTCCGCTCTATAAGCTAATAGCACTACCTTAAGCAATGTATGCCAACAACCCTTTGGTTGAGCTGTCGTAATTGTCATGAGAAAAAACACCCTTTTGCAAACTCTCTAAGATAGGCTTGCTTAACGCTTTTCCCAGCTCAACCCCCCATTGGTCAAAACTATTAATCCCCCAAGTGACTCCTTGAACAAATATTTTATGCTCATACAAAGCGATCAACTCGCCCAGGGCATATGGCGTTAATTCATCCATAATGATGGTATTGCTTGGCTTGTTACCTGCAATGACCTTTTGTGCTGCCAATGTACTGATCTCATTTTCATTGACTCCAGCACTTTTTAATTCCTGCACAACAGATGCTAAGGTTTTGCCCTGCATCAATGCTTGAGATTGCGCTAAACAGTTTGCCAGTAACGCTTGTTGATGGTCTTTTAATCCGTGGTGTGGTTTCTTAATTGCAATGAAATCAACGGGGATAGTAATATTGCCTTGATGCAGAAGTTGATGAAAAGCGTGCTGCCCATTGGTGCCAATACCACCCCATAACACAACCCCTGTCTGCTCATGACTTAAAACCCCCTCTTTTTTACAAGACTTTCCATTGCTTTCCATGTCGGCTTGCTGTAAATAATCAACCAGGTAACGCAACCTATCATCATAGGCTAAAATCGCCTGTGATTGCGTATGATAAAAGTTACTATACAAAATAGCGGTCATTGCCAAAATCACCGGCATGTTTTGTTTTAGTGGTGCCGTTTTAAAGTGTTCATCCATAGCATGCGCACCCTTTAGCAAGTCTTCAAAAGCACTATAACCCACGGCAAAAACAATCGCCATTCCGATGGAGGACCATAGTGAATATCGACCGCCAACCCAACCCCACATTTCAAAGCAGTTTTGCAAGTCTATCCCAAAAGCTTTTACTTTGTCTAATGCGCTTGAAACGGCAACAAAGTGTCTTGCAATCGCTTTTTCATCCCCGTAATAGTCCAAAAGCCAGCGCCGCGCTGTCATTGCATTCATGAGCGTTTCCTGTGTTGTAAATGATTTTGAGGCAACGATAAACAGGGTTGTTTCAGGATTCACTTGATTTAAAACACTCAAAACAGACACTGCATCGACATTTGACACAAAATGCACACGTGTTTTATTAAGGTGATATGGTCGCAAGGCTTCAACTGCCATCTTGGGTCCCAAATCAGATCCCCCAATACCGATATTGACGACATCTGTTATTGTTTTACCCGAAAATCCACACCAACGTCCCTCATGCACATCGTCCACTAACTGTTTAACACGCTGACGCTCCGATTCAATTTCAGATTTTACATTTGCGCCGTCAACACAGACTTCTTGATGCGAAAAATCTCGCAAAGCCGTATGCAATACCGCACGATGTTCACTGCTATTAATTTTGTTGCCTGCAAACATTTTATCCCTTAGTTTTTCAACTTTTGCATCAATTGCTAAGGCAAAAAGTTCATGCAAAATATCCTCGGTTATTTTGTTCTTTGAGTAATCCAATAAAAGTGTTCCAACTTTCAAATGATATTTTTGAAAGCGCTGACTATCTTCATCAAATAGATTTTGAATGTGCAAATTTGAATATTTATTGATAAGTAAATCCTGCAATCTTTGTCTAATATGCTGATTCATGCTTTATTCCTTTTTCCTTTTAATCTGGTAATCTTTGCCAGCAAGGGTGCATTCAATATACCCCTACATTTATTCAAATAAAAAAATGGGCAGGCGTTTTTACTCTTGCCATATGAGTCGACGTGCCGCACTTTGCTCTATATGCCAAACGAGTCTTCCCTCTTTCAAATTAACCATTTTGGCGGGATAGTCGATGGTGATAGTTTCCCGATCAAATACCTTTTGCAACATATCTGCTTTTGACTCACCAGTCACCAAGAAGTCAATCTCCTTAGCATTGTTAATCACTTTGAGTGTCAACGTGACTCGAGCTTGCTTTGACATGGGGTGAGTAGCTACTTCAACCCAACGATCAGAGGATAAGGAAACACCATTTACAAATAGCGAAGCCGTATGCCCGTCTTCCCCCATGCCTAGCCATAACCAATCGAATTCAGGAAGCATTTCTTTTAGTGGCAGTTTTTTTTTCAGCTGTTGCACATAGTTTATTGCTGCCTGATCAGGTGAGATTTCACTTTGTATGGGATGTAAATTCTCTCTTGGGATAGCAACATGCCGAAACAATAACCTGTCGGCTTCTCCAAAATTACTCTCCTTATCATCAAAGCTCACACAGCGTTCATCACACCACCAAAAATGGAGCTTCCGCCAATTGATGTCGATATGTTGATTTGCTTGCGCTATTAATTCAAACACCGCCTTTGGTGTGCTGCCACCTGATAACCCAATATGGATGGCGTCTTTTTTTACCTGTGAAAAACGCACAAGTTTTTCCAGCATGGCATAGGCAATATCTTTGCTGTGTTGATAGATGATATACGACATTTTAACCTCAGGTATTTTTGTCTTTTTTATTTTGTTTAAAAACAGAGGATGGATTACGCCAGGCGTGCCCGAGCTCTGCTAGCATTTTATCCGATTCAAGCGGACCGAAAGAGCCACTGGGATAAAAGCTGAGCATGGTTTTGCCATTTTTATGCAGGTAGTGGATGATAGGGTCAATGATATTCCAGCAGGCTTCTACAGCATCATTTCTGGCAAACAAGGTATTATCTCCCTGAAGTGCATCCAAAATTAAACGTTCATAAGCCGTTGGCATTTCTTTTTGCGCAAAATCTGAATAATAAAATCCCATATCTACTTCATGCGTTTTAAATCCGCTTCCTGGTTCTTTCGCCGCGAAACTCAACTTGATTCCCTCATCTGGTTGTATACGAATCACCAGCTGATTTTTAAATTTACTAATCTTTTGTACTTGCGAGAAAAAAGGATGGGGTGTTGGCTTAAAGTTAATAACCACTTCTGAAACTCGCTGGTTTAAGCGCTTACCTGTACGCACATAAAAAGGTACATCATGCCAACGCCAATTATCGATAAAAAAGCGGATTGCCGCATACGTCTCGGTCGTGGAGCTTTTGGCAACGCCTTGCTCATCTTTATAGGCGCCCTTAATCACACCTTTAACACAGCCCTCCTGGTATTGACCAACCACCACATTTTGCCTGATATCCTCTGCAGATTTAAATCGCCGAATCGATTGAAATACTTTTAAGGTTTCATTGCGGATTGAATAAGCGTCCATCTTAGCAGGCGGTTCCATCGCGACAATTCCCAGAAGCTGGAGCAAATGATTTTGGATCATATCACGAATTGCGCCATTTTGATCATAATATCCCGCACGAGACCCAAGTCCAATCTCCTCATTCGTATAAATCTGCACATTGTCAATGTGAGCTGCATTCCACAGGGGCTCAAAAATGGCATTCGCAAAGCGAAACACCAAAAGATTTTGAACCGTCTCTTTGCCGAGGTAATGGTCAATCCTAAACAGTTGTGATTCACGATAGTTCCTCAACAAGTGACTATTTAATGCACAGGCGCTTTCCTCGTCAGTTCCAAATGGCTTTTCGATGATGATGCGCTTATATCCGTCACTTTCATCATTTAATCCCAGGTTTGCCAAATGTACTGGAATTTCGTAGTAAAGACTTGGTGGGGTAGACAGATAGAATAAAAAGTTATGTTGAAGCTCGTGCACCTTGCACAGAAGCTGTAAGCGCTTATGAAGAGACCTATACCCATCATCCGTATAGACATCAATTTCTTGATAAAAAACCTGTTTTAAAAACTTCTCAATGGCTTTTTTATCTTTCGGATATTCCTCTGATAGCGTTTCCTGCATTTTTTGACGAAAACTTTCATCGCTAAAGGCAGTCCGAGAAACGCCCAAAATAATGTTGTTTTTGCTTAGGTCTTTTTGTTGATAAAGACTGAAAATTGCAGGCATTAGCTTTCGTGCCGTGAGATCCCCTGACGCACCAAAAATAACAATAATTCCTTTTGCTAGCTTCTTTTGCATTAAGCTTCTCTAAGTAATGGTCAAACGCCGTCATTTATATCATTTTTTGCTAATAAGTTCACGTGCTAAATGCTAAAGTTTTTCGACACTATCGCACCACCTGTGTTAGCATAGGTCAAAGTGATTTTGCTACCTATGATTTAATGACTGACAAAGAAAAAGAGATAGAACGTCAAGCCAATATGACGCATAAAGAATTGTTCAAACTCAATGGCGCAAAAGCTGCCGTGCGTTCGTTAATCTTTATTTTAATTTTTGCTGTATTTTTGTACGCACTAACAGGTGATATGCTATCCCCTGAACTTGCGGTGATTTTCTTCTTGATAGATGCAAGCGTAAATACATTTCGCCATAAGTGGTTTAAATCACTGAGGAAGTAATTATGCTTTGTAACGCGCAACACTGGCTTGAATATCCGCCTTAGCAGCTTTTGAGCCTTCAAAACCGTCAACCTTTACCCATTTATTCGGTTCAAGATCCTTATAGTGTTCAAAGAAATGTTTGATTTGATCTAAAAGTAACTTAGGCAAATCGTTAATCTCCTTGACATGTTCATAGATTTTGGTCAATTTACTCGTGGGAACTGCAATAATTTTGGCATCAACTCCTGACTCATCGGTCATCTTTAGCACACCAACAGGACGACAGTTGATAATGACACCTGGTCTTAAGGCAACAGGGGCTACCACCAGGACATCAACAGGATCTCCATCCTCGGATAATGTGTTTGGTACAAAACCATAATTGCAAGGATATTGCATTGTTGTCGCCATGAAGCGATCAACCACCAGCATGTTGGCTTCTTTATCAAACTCATATTTTACAGGTTCATTATTCGCGGGAATTTCAATCACCACATTGATGTCATTTGGCACATCTTTGCCTACTTTTATATTTGAAATCATATTGATCCTTGATTTATTTCATTTCTGGTTAGCATAACTGGGTTATTCTCTTGTATTTGCTATAATTATTCAACTTTTTAATCAGCAAATAGACTATTATGATTTTCTTACTTTTATTACTTGTTTTATCTGGCTGCCTTACAGGATTTTTGGCAGGACTTCTTGGAATTGGTGGTGGCATTATTATCGTACCCGTGCTTGCTTTTGTATTTCATCAGTTACCGCAAACAGCCGATGCGTATATGCAGTTTGCTGCGGGCACCTCGCTTGGCATTATGATTTTTACTGCCATCTCTTCGCTGCCGCACAAGCTACGAAAAAGAGAAATTAATGTTGATATTGCCAAGAAAATGCTTCCCTGGATCATTGCCATGAACATAGCAGGCGCCATCATCGCGCATTTGTTAAATCCACGACTATTGGGATTACTATTTGCCTTACTCATGCTTTTCATGTTTTTGCATATGCTGCTACAAAAAGATAAAAAAACAGATGAGCCAAAACGTAGTGGTCAACGTAAAAGTGCCCTATGGGGAAGCATAGTGGGTATTAAATCAGGCTTCTTTGGAATTGGAGGTGGCATTATCACCATCCCGTACATTAATTCTCTGGGCTATTCCATTCGTATTGCCATTGGCACATCCAGTCTTTTTACCTTTATTATTGCTGTTACAGGAAGTGTGTGTTTCATCGTCACAGGTTATCTAAACGAGCTCCATATTGCATGGAGCCTAGGTTACCTGTATCTTCCTGCCATTTTATGCGTTGCCCCAACCAGTATGATCTTTTCCAAGCTTGGTGCAAGCCTGTCAAGTAAAACACCAACGCGACTGCTCAAAAGTATCTTTCTTATTATTTTGCTTATCGTTGCCATCAAAATGTTGATTCTTGCCATCTAAATGTATACCACTCTAACGTTGATCAGGTAAATATTCGCAAAATAATTTACGAGTGGTATAGAGCTACCGATTGATCAGCTTTCCCTATCATGACAATAAGCAATATCTCAACAGCTTATTTTGCCATAACTGACTTATTACCCTATGATGCTCTGATGATTTTTATTCTCATTTCACTTTAAAGGAAATTACTTACATGGCAGGGCAGAACCGCAACCAATATCAATCGGGTCATGACCACCGCAGTAATCACCGATAAAACTACGCGAACGTCAACTACTATCTGCTAAAGCAGATAGTAGTTGATAGTTTTACACAGGCAGCTTTTCCAGATATTGTGGCTTACACAAAATTAAAGCGGATAAATCAGATTAAAAATCTTCTCAGCCAGTATTTTCTGTGCCTTTGTGGTGGGATGAACATAATCCCAAAATAGATGCGTCTGTGGATTACACTCAATGGGAATATCCTGTTGGATCTCGCCATTTTGATCCACCCCACCGAAACTTTTCACGCACGCGTCTGTTGCATTTTCAAAGCCAAATGCCATGGGAGATTCCAAGGCTTCATGCAAGAAGCTATACGCATCAAGTACTTGAATTCTAAGATGTGGATACTTTCGCTGTAACACGGTAATGCCTTCACTTAATCGCTTGTTTTGTCTTACAATGTTGTTTTTAATGTATTTTTTCAAATACTTGATCATAAGCCTTGGGAAGGGGGAGACTTCATAAGCGGGGGATAGCGTCACATCTGGGACATTCCAGACGATAATATCTCTAGCCCCTAACTTAATCATGCGATCAATACTGCTTAATAAGTCATTGGCAACACGATAGACTGCAGGCAGATTTAAAAAAGGTTTTTCATCATGAATAGCAAACAAAAAATTATTACCGCCCCCATTGATCATGACTAGGGCATCCCTGTTAAATCGCCCTCTTTCAGCCACATAGCGATCAATTTGTACTTGCAGTGAAAATGAATGATCTGTCAGCATTGATTTTGGATTTTTACCACTGGTGCACGCCCCACCAATAGCGTAGTTATAAAGCATCGGCTTAGCTGCTTCTTTAGCTTTAATCATATCTACTAAATATTCGCAAGCCACAAATCCATCACAAAAGCGCCCATGATCATAAGGCACTCCAGGAATATCCAAGGTTTTCATTAAGTTTCCATTATCTTGTAAGCTATCACCAAACACGACAATACTACCAACAGTCATCTTTCACTCCTTCGTAAAAATTTACCATCCACTGCGCCACCACCCTACCGTGATCGCGCATTCTAAGACTATCCATACCTGATTCAAAACAGTGCGATAGTGTTTCTTTTTGCTCCTTTATCAATAAGTGATTATGTGCGCGCAACATCTCAGGGTGTGCCTGCATTCCCCAGATTTGATCACCAATCACAAACATTTGCACAGGACAAAAAGTATTCGTCGCGATCAATTTAGCATTCTTGGGTAACTCAACGACTTGATCCTGATGATAAAACGTTAGACTCAAGTGATCATGATAAGGGCACATCCACTCCAGTTTTTCAAGTATTTTAATACACTGCACACCAACCCCCCAACCTTTGATAGAGCGCTCCACTCGCCCGCCTAAAGCCTGGGCTAATATTTGATGACCAAAGCAAATACCAATGATTTTTTTCTTAAGCTGATATAGCGTTTTTATTTTATCCTCTAAGACACAAATCCAATCCAAACGCTCAAAGGTAGTCGCCTTACTGCCTGTAATAATGTATTTCTCATAGCAATTTAAATCATCAGGGTATATTCACCCACGGTGACATCAAACACATCGATATCAACAATGGTAAATACTTTCAAGAAAAGATTGGCAAACATATCAGGATAATTCCCCCCAGAGATACAGCGTCTATACTCTGGAACATGATCCGCTTGCAGTAAAGCAATCTTCATTAATGCCTCTTAAATCATCTCTTTTAATTGCAACAATGCTGCTTTTGATAACTTAAAGGTATACAGCTTACTGCCATGCTCTTTATTGGTTTTAAAGCCGATCAGACCATCATCCAGATTCAAAATCTCGTCAATCCCAACAAAAGTTTCTCTTATGCTCTGATCTTCCTTTTTCTGCCATGTTTCCTTGGCGCGAGTAATGGCTTGTCGGTAAGAGCCGTGCACTTTGTTCTCACGCACTCTTTGGATAAACTGATTGGCAAGCTGAGGCAATTCATCTTCGAGCTTTTTAAGCTCATACAGCGTTCTGACATCTTCGATAAAACCATCATCAGTTAGCGCGCGAATCGCGGCTGATGACTTGGCTAACTTTAAGCGCAATGAGACCCAGCTTGGGTCTCTTCCCAATGAGTGAGCAACATCAGCTTTATTCATTTTGCGTTTCATCACAAGCTCCGTTAAAGCGTCTGCTTCTTCAAAAGGCGACACTTTTTCACGCTGTTCATTTTCAAGTAGCTGAATGATTAAAATGTCGTTATCCGCTTCATCACGCACAATGCAAGGAATGCTTGTAAGTCGAAGCTGTTTAGCAGCTCTAAACCGACGCTCTCCCGCAATAATATGATAAAAACCATCACCTTTTTTAGGCGTCACAATAATCGGCTGAATTATCCCTCTTTCTACAATACTTTGCGCGAGCATATCAATATTCTTGAATACCTTGCGAGGTTGACTGGGATCTGGTAAAAGATCTGCCAGGCTCAAGGCAAGCAAACGTCCTGATTGGGTCGCATCTTGATTTAAAGCATCAAGTTTTAACGCCAAAAGTGTTTCTTTTTTGCTTTCAGCACTGCCATCTTGACTGCCCAACTCGTGAACACGCTTACGATTTGCTAAGGATACTTTGGCATTCATGCAGTCACTCCTGCAAAGGATGCAACAATTTCTTTTGCCAGGCGCCTGACCTGGACATGTACATTGCTCTCAGGTGCGTAATCACCGATATACATCCCAGAGGCTTCGGCCTCGACAAATTTCACACTTTGTGGGATATAGGTACTAAATGACTTCCCTTCTTCCTCTAAAACATTTAACAGGCTTCGTGACATGTTTGACCCTTTGATTACTCTATTTGCCAAGAGCTTATAAGGACGATCCGCCGTAAGTGCTAAATCTTTGGCTTCTAACAAACCTGACAAATCCATGCCGCTTGGAGCGGCGGGGATAATCACCAAATCGGCCAGTAAGGCAGCTTTGAGCGCTGCGGTTTGAAAATTAGGTGGGGTATCAATAACAATATAATCCACTTTGGATTTGATCTCAGATATCGCTTCTCTGGCATGTTTTTCATCTACTTGGATGACATAATCTATGGAATTTTCATTCTTTGCCGCCCACGACCAGGCATCAGGCTTGTCTTTATCCATATCGATCACGATGACTGAATGCCCCAACTCCTTCAATCCGCCATAAATATTCATTGCCGTGGTTGTTTTCCCCGAACCCCCTTTTTGCTGCAAAAGAGCAATTACCTTCGCTGTTTTCATTATCAATGATTAAATTAGATTTTATGCTCGCGCTAGTATATACCAACCACAAAGCATTTTGCATTATTTTAGCGTCTAATAAGGTGATGACAATATCTTCGCCCATGATGACGCATTGCGTAGGGGGCGTATTGCATACGCCCTTGCAAAAATGGGCGGAAATTCTGTCAAGCTCTCCAATTTCAGGCAAAATGGGCTTGAATTTGGCAAGGTGCAAAGTCGTGGAAATTGGTGCAACTCAATCATTTTGTTACCCTATTCATCATGCCCCTTATCTTTATCCAAATCGTTTTTTTGTTGTGTGCGGTAGTGATTCAGATCGATAACATTATTCGCATGGGTCGAAAGATTTTTCGTCCCTACTTCCGTCACCGTTACCTTTTGCTCATTGGATATCACCTGCAAAAAATGATTTCCATTGAACTGTAAAAACGCTCTGTAGCGATCAACCCCATCATCGCTATACTCAAACGCATATTCACGAAATAAGCACATACTGCCAATATCACTTTGCCTCGACAATCTGATCTTCGTTAAGCAGACCGTATCATCCAACAACTGAACATCCCATTGTTTCACCACCTTTAATGCGGTATGTATAGCAAACTCACGCGCGCGCATGGCGTTTCGCCACATTAAAATAATGACGAGTAAAATAACAATCACAGCCGCAAGACTCATATTCATAAGCTCACCCTAATCTTGCTTGAGATTATTTAAAATAACCGTCGCACGTTGCCCCGTATCAGGTACGGTCACTAGACCATTTTTGGTGTCATATAGCACCTTATCACCAGAAAAACGATTCCCCGCACGATCGACATGGGCTTTAGTTTGGATTGTTAATATGCTGTTAAGCAAATTAAAATCCATTTGTCTGCCTTCTGCATACATCGTTTCCTGGTCTGATGAAGCTTGTTTGGTTTTTGCCTCTTTTGGAAATGGTAAGGAGTAGAATTTAGCCATATAGGGATCCGTTGACGTCAAAGTAACCTCCTTGAGCTGCCTGTTTTGATCATCAAATAAAAGCGTTAAAATTTGCCCTGAAAGAAAACGACAACCATTTTGTTTTTTGCATACCTCTTTGGCATAGTCTAGAGACTGCTGCTGAAGCTTTTGATAATCAACATTTTGCAACGGAAATTGATACACTGACCATTTGCTGTTTTCATTGGGAACATTATGACCACCGCATTGAATATTGGCATTTTTAGTTTGCATTACCAACACATTACCTTGATAAATCATTTTATGTGCATCCTGGCTATAAGATAAGCTATCACTGCAAATGGTGATTGGACCGTCTCCTGTCGCATTTTTGCCAAACATTCCTGCGGCATCCATGCTAGCCTCACTGCTTTGTGCAAAGGACACTCCCATGCTCAACAGAGAAAGGCTTAAAAGCAATAAAGCGCCAGGCTTACATCGTTTACTGTCCTGCATAATAACTTCTGACCTCTTTTAATAATTTAAAATCACCTTTTTTAGGTGCGCTAATCATCCCAATACCAACGGTATTATTCGGTGTGCCTGGTTGACTAATAATAACCTTTTGATCTGTAGTCAAATTATCCTGATCATTATCATAATCAACCACATCCGTCATCATTTTTATTGCAGGTGAATTTTTGCCATTTGCCTTACGCTGCATGATAACATTGCCATACAATCGAATATTATTATTGCTATTAGTAATATCGGCATAGTCAGAAGTAATATGCCAGGGTTTATCTTCAGGTTTTTTTGCATAAAAAACAGCACTCACCCCATCCAATTTGGCATCCTGGTTATAAAAGCGCTTTGAGTCTTTAGCGGTTGCTGTATATTGCAGCCGACCACTTTGATTATATTTTTCATAAACAAGATCTTGTGCTGTATTTTCAACAAAATGTGCGGGTAAATCTCCATGACTGATCTGCTCTTGTGCTGATTTCACCACAAGCCAGCCGCTGGAGCCAATGACAGTTACTAGTCCAATCGTTGTAAAAAACACGCGTTTACTAAAAAACATTACCCTCGCACCTCACCAAAGGTGATGAAGTCTTGAAGCACTACCTGATAAACGCCTTTGGCATCAAGAATCAAATCGCAGATTTCCCTGACCGCACCCTGACCACCTTTACTAAGCGTTACATAATCGACTTTAGATTTAACAATGGCTACAGCGTCACTTGGCGCAAACGTCACCAGAGATTTTGCCATGATGGCTAAATCAGGCAGATCATCACCCATATAAGCTACTTCGTAGGGAGTAAATTCATATTTAGCTAACAGATCGTCAAATGCCTGAAGCTTATTCTTTTGTCCTTGATAGACATCTTTAACGCCTAGTGCCATGAGTCTAGTCTCAACAATTTTTGAAGTTTTCCCCGTAATGACCGCAAGCTTAATCCCAAATTTCTGCAGCAACAGCATCCCTAAACCATCTTTAACATCAAAGTTTTTGATTTCATTACCATCGTTACCAAGAATAATTTTCCCATCGGTTAGAACACCATCAACGTCCAATATTAACAGTTTAATTTCCGCGAGCTTTTCTTTTAATTTGGAGTCAATCATCACAAGGCACGAGTACTATAGAAATTTTGGCACAGTATAGCAGCTTTTCAACGCAGGCAACAAACGCTTTTAGCCATTCCCAAAGAGGGACTTAAACCATTTAAATCGCCTGCCATAAGGCGGGTAAAGTAGGGTTGCTGTATTAATCCGTCCACGCTGAAAAATGGATTGGACATTACTAAAGTTCTGAAACCCCTCAAACCCGTGATAACGCCCCATCCCCGAGGCGCCAACCCCACCAAAGGGCAAATCGTGTTGAGCGATATGGTTTAACAGATCATTAATGCACATGCCTCCACTTGAAATGGATCGTGTCATATATTCCTGTTGCATTTTATCGTGACTAAACAAGTAACAGGCAAGTGGTTTGGGCTTACGGTTGATATAGCTGACAACCTCATCAAGCGTTTTATAACTTAACACGGGCAATAGCGGACCAAAGATCTCTTCTTTCATTACGTTAAGTTCATCATCTGGATTGACTAATAAAGTCAGAGGAAACTTTCTTATTTCAATACTCTCAAGGCTTGCTTCTGATAAGGGTATGATGCTTATCTTTGCTTCTTTAGCCTCTATCAAATAATGCTGTAATCGCTCAAATTGCTGCAGGTTAATGATAGAACCATAGTTTTTATTGTGATTGAAATCCTGATACATGTCATTGAAAGCTTTTTTCATAGCACAAACAAAGTCATCAAGCTTACGCTCATAGATAAAGACATAATCAGGGGCAATACAGGTTTGTCCAGCATTAAGCCCCTTGGCAAAAGCAATCATTTTTGCTGCCTTATCTAACGGGAATTGCGCATCAATAATCAGGGGAGATTTGCCACCTAGCTCTAAAGTGACAGGGGTTAAATTTAAAGCGGCTGCTTGCATCACTTTTTTAGCCACTCTGGTTGAGCCCGTAAAAAATAAATGGTCAAATGGCAGCTGACTAAACTCCTGCGCAATCTCTGACTCACCTGTTATCACTGCGACTTCATCAATAGTAAAACAATCCTGGCAAATACGCCTGATCACTGCATTCGTGTGCGGCGTAAATTCCGACATTTTGATACAGACTCGGTTCCCCGCAGCAATGGCATATACCAGGGGTGATAAGCTCAACAATATGGGGTAATTCCATGGCACCATAATCCCCACCACCCCCAGTGGCTGATAACAAACATAGCTTCTAGCGGGTTGGAAAATAAGACTGGTATGGCGCTTGTGCTTTTTCATCCATTGACGTAAGTTTTTTACCACATACCTGATAGTAGAGGTGATTTGAAAAATCTCACTTATCCAGGTTTGCTCATGACAGCGATGTCCAAAATCTCTACTCACCGCAGCGGCAAGCTCTTCTTCATGCTTTACAATCTCATACAGCAGTTGTTTTAATTTTCCTTTGCGCAATCGATATTCAGGGTAACGATATAAAACGTAAGACTTTTGCTGCAAATTAAAAATGGCGTTCAGCTGCTGCTTTTGACTAAGATGATCCATATGATTAGCTGAAGGATGTGACAATGGCAGCATTTTCCTGACGATTTCTTTCACGCTTTTCAAGTTTTTGCACTTTGCGTAACTTTGCCGCCTCTTTAGCTTCCTCACCAATATGTGACTCACCACGCTCACGAGCAAGCTGACTCTGCTTTTCGCGCTCTAAAAAGCGCTTTCTTTGCTCTGAAGTATGATGTACCTTGCAATGATGGCAAGAAACGCCTTGTGCATATTCAGGCTTCAACTTATCTTCCTCGGTAATCGGACGCCTGCAGGCATAACATTGATCATATTGTCCTTTCTCCAGCTCATGCGTGACCGCAACGCGCGAATCAAATACAAAGCACTCGCCCTGCCATAAACTTTCTGTCACAGGAACCTCTTCCAGATATTTTAAAATGCCACCTTCAAGATGATAGACCTCATCAAAACCCTGCTCTTTTAAGTATGCCGTTGACTTTTCACAGCGAATGCCGCCTGTACAAAACATCGCTACTTTTTTGTGCTTTGTTTTATCTAAATTCTTCTTAACAAACTCTGGAAATTCTCTAAAAGTCTCAGTCTGCGGATTAATGGCATTTTTAAAAGTGCCAATAGCGACTTCGTAATCATTGCGTGTATCCACTAATAAGACCTCTGGATCTGAAATAAGCGCATTCCAGTCACACGGCTTAATGTAAGTCCCACAGACCTTTAGTGGATCAAGTCCTTCAATGCCCAAAGTCACAATTTCTTTCTTAAGTTTTACTTTAGCGCGATTAAACGGAATATGGTCATCACAAGATTCTTTGTGTGAAATATCCGCCAGGCGGGAATCAGATTGTAGAAATTTCAGCACGGCATCAATTCCTTCTTTGATGCCCGCAATCGTACCATTAATTCCTTCTCTGGCTAACAGCAACGTGCCACGCACCCGATTATCCTCCATCACTTTTAGCAATGGTGTTCTTATTTCCTCAAAATCTTCCAACGTCACAAACTTATACATCGCAGAGACTACGTACTTTGACATGACTATACCCTTTTTATTTCTTATTCAAAAACCAGCTATTTATCTTGATCAGATGAGTAACGCAACTACAACATTCTCTTTACGGTACGGCATCCATCAAAAGTGATGCGCATTATACACCATTTCATCTAAACACCAAACCTTATCCCAACGGTCAAAGCATCGCAGAAATTCCTTAATGTTATCTATTGCGTACTTTTACGCTTATGCGCTTGTATGGCTAGAGGATAAAATGGTTTTACTTTATACTGAATTTGCGTTCAATTTTTGAAAACGCATTATGATCAAAATGGGAAAACTATGTTACACATCAAAGCCTCAGCTTCGGCAAAGGTTATTTTTATCTTTATTATTATGGTAACGTCAATGCTTGGCATTTTTGTTTCCGACATCTATGTCCCTTCATTGCCAAGCATTAGCGAGGACTTCGGCACAGGGACACATTTACTGGCTTTTAGTGTCACTTACTACTTTATTGTCTTTGCCTCTTCACAGCTGATCTATGGACCCTTATCTGAGCGTTTTGGTCGGCGTAAAATTTTCTTATCAGGACTTGGCATAAGTATTATCGGCACACTTATTACCGTATCTAGCCTGAACTTTACAATGCTCATGACTGGGCGGACCTTTGAGGCTATTGGCATGGCAGCACCCATGTCGCTAGGACGCGTGATTTTACGTGACGTGATTCCAGAGAAAATCAAGTATGCCCGCTTTATGTCGTTTATGGGCATTGGCACATTAATGGCTCCTGTTATTGCACCAATTTTTGGCGCTTTTTTGGCACACGCTTATCACTGGCGTGCTGATTTTATCTTTATCCTAACGTTGAGCTTGATCTGCTATATTGGCGCTTACTTGTATCTCATTGAAACACTTCTTAACCCCAAGAAGCGTCTTTCTGCCAAACTATCGTTGCAAACCTACGCCTGGGTCATTAAAAACAAAGCCTTCATTAAAAATACGATCATCTCAAGTACCGTCATGGGTGCTATTATCGCCTACTTATCGCTGAGCGCTTTTCTATTTCAGCACTATTTCGGTTTAAGCGAAACCGATTATGCGATCATCTTTGGTCTCGGTGAGGCATTTATTGCCGTTGGCATGTTTGCCAATGCCATGGCACTAAAATACATTTCGATTGAAAGTGCACAATTTTTAGCCGTTTTGCTATTTTTACTTTCAGGTATTTTAATCACTATTCAGGCGGTATTTTTTACTCAAAATCTTCTGTTTATTACGTTTGCCGTGATTATTTTTAACTTTGCAGCAGGGGTTGTTTTTCCAACCAGCAGCACCTTAGCCATCGTCACCTTCAAAGCACGCTTAGGAGCTGTTGGCAGTTTATATGGTTGCATTAGCATGCTTGCTGCAGGATTAATCAGTGGTATTGCCCTTTCAATACCACTAACTCCCAATCTGTTAATTGCACTACTTATCTTAGTGATGTCACTAGTGGCTGTCTTTGTTCTTTTTGCTATGCCTGACAAAGCATGAAGCAAGGTGATCATTCACCATCCCCGTGGCTTGCATAAACGCATAACAAATAGTCTTTCCCACAAATGTAAACCCTTGAGATTTTAGCCATTTACTCATCAACATCGATTCATGAATAAAGGCAGGAACTTTATCGGTTGTAGAATAGATGACTTGAGTTTTTGGCGCAAACTGCCACAACGCATCAACCATTGACAGAGTTTGAGACAGCTTAAGCCACTGTCTTGCATTATTAATCACGCTATTCATTTTTAACCGATTGCGAATAAGCCCAGGATCTTGCATCAGCCTTTCGACATCATGTTCAGTCATTTGCACGACTTTAGCGATTTCAAAATTATAAAAAGAGTTTCTATAGTTTTCTCGACGTTTTAAAATCGTCTGCCAGCTTAAGCCTGCTTGCGCACCTTCAAGACATAAAAACTCAAATAAGCGCTGCTCATCATAAACCGCTATACCCCATTCATAATCGTGGTAGGCTTGCATTTGTTTATTTGAGTCAGCCCAAGGACAACGTTGTTGTGCCATCATTTTTGCGTCCCTTGTAGTGCTAAACGAATCAGACTCTCCACATTATTTGCCTCGGTTTTAACTTGATGTACATATTTCTCCGCTTCTTTGCGTTTGTAACCCAATGCTTCAAGCGCATCCACTGCCTGATGCACCATTGAGTTTGCATGATAACCATCACTTGCTGATGGCATAAGATTTTGCTCATTTTGCGTGCTATGTACCCTATTTTGTGTTAGTGCATCTAGCTCAAGCATAAGTTTTGTTATCTTATCTTTCATCTCAATGACAATGCGCTCAGCTGTTTTTTTACCCACCCCTGGAATGGTACACAAAAGCCCATGATCCTGTGCTTCAATACATTGAACAAAGGTTATTCCATCCATACCAGAGAGAATAGCCAGTGACATTTTAGCACCAATACCATTGATCTTAATGAGCTCCTGAAACAATCGTCGATCTGATTTTGTGGCAAAGCCGTAAAGCTGTTGCACATCCTCACGCACGATAAAATGTGTATGCAATACGACTTCTTGCCCAATATCTCCCAGTTTATAAATTGAGCTCATCGGCACCCATATTTCGTAGCCAACGCCACCTGCTTCAACTAATATCAACGGAGGCTGTTTTTCTATAAGCTCTCCTCTTACGCGTCCAATCATCTTAAACGTCCTCGTACTATTTTTGTCGCCCCTGGAATAAACTGAAGACTATTGCGACTGTGAAAATGACAAATCGCAATCGCTAAAGCGTCAGCAGCATCCGCTTGGGGTTTACTGCTTAATTGCAAAAAGGATTGTACCATGTGCTGCACTTGAAATTTTGTCGCGTTACCATTACCGACTACGGATTGTTTAACCTGCTTTGCGGAGTATTCGTGTACCATTAAATCCTGATTTGCCAAGGCACAGATCGCTACCCCTCGCGCCTGTCCCAATTTCAAAGCAGCACCTGGATTCTGAAACATAAAGATCTGCTCAATTGCCGCTTCAGTTGGCTGATAGGCACGAACGATTTCTTCAACACCATCCTGAATCTGCTTTAAGCGCTCAGCAGTGGTTTCTTTGGTAATTCGAATACAACCACTAGTCACATACAGGCATTCCCTCGCTTCTGCCTTGATAACTCCAAAACCTGTGATTCTTGATCCTGGGTCAATGCCTAAAATAATCATGCAAGTTTTTCCAATTGCACAATCCAAGCGTTGAACACATGGCACTCCTGACAGATTGTATCCAAACCAATATCCAGGCTAATTAAGGAACCATGAAGCACCTTATCATAGGAGCTGCACACGTTTAAAAGTCGTTTTGAAGGTGCGGTTTGCACACCATCGTTGATATGTTCTGGCGTTATAAACTCAGAACTAATTTTAGTCAATTCACTGACCACACCTTTATCATCAAACCAGTTGGCAAAAACTTGAGGCGCACTAAACAATAGTCCTTCAAATTCATGGGCAGTCAAGTTTGCAATAAAGTTGGGTTGAGCAATATCATTCTGAAATACCTTACTGGCGGCTTTAACATTGCCAATTGAATCTGCTGTTTTGGTAAATGGCGGAAAGTCTTTGGGCAAAGCGTAATAGTCAATGAACGTGGTGATATAAGCTTTGCTGTCTTCTTTACATTTTTGCAAAACCTGCTGTTTCACTTTACCATAACTAACTACCCCCCCCTTACCTTGAGATGATGTGCGTAAGACAATGGGGTTGATAACAATATTCAAACGTTCAAAATATGGTTGCAGTAGCTCACGAACAAAGCTTTCTTCCGTTTGCCCTTCGCAGAAAATATATACTCGAGTCATTTTGATGGTCTCCCACCAAGAATGTTTTTCTGCCACAGCTCACCCAGTGTATATTCATCCAGCCACGCCTTCAACTCGACTCTATTTAAGCGATGTAAGTTAGTCACACCTTCGCCGCGATCAGCAACAATTACATCTTCAACCTCGAATTCATTCAACAAATCAGGAGATTGAGTAGAAATAATAATTTGTTGGGTTTTGGATGCAGAGCGCAGTAAACCTGCCAACAAATGAATAGCATAGGGGTGTAATCCCAGCTCTGGCTCATCAATCAATATTGTACATGGTTTAAACTCTTCAGGCTGCAACAAAACTGTAGCCAAGCATATAAAACGCAAGGTGCCATCAGACAAAATACTTGCTTTAAAAGGGATATCCTGAGCTTTTTCAACCCATTCGAGTTCAATCTGATCTTTGGCATCAGGTAATGGTCGTAAATTAAAATCACCAAAAAATGGAGCCACCAAGCGAACAACTTTAACTATGCGCTGATAATACTCAAGATGGTGGTTTTTCAGGTGATATAAAAATGCCGCGAGATTGCGAGCATCTGGACGCAAATAGGCATTGTCATTAATACCATGGGGCTGCTTTACCAATGCACTATCGCTGGTATCGTGAAAATGGTATGCCCGCCAGTTTTTCATGACAGGGAGTGTGTAGTTTTTTATAAGTGATTTATGAGATTCCACTTGGCTTTCAAAATGTCCATAACCTACGCTGGTATCGCCTCTCATATTCCACCATAGGTCTTCACTTGCAAACATCATGCGGTTGTCGGTGGTAGGCTCTAGCATAAACTTGTAACCATTGTTACCAAAATACAGTTCAGCACTAAAACGTTCAGTCACCTTGCGACCAAAGTGCAGCATGGCATCAGGACCACCTTGCTTACTAACATACAATTGCAATTTGCCTTCAAGCATTTGTGGAAGCAGCTTAAAAAAACTAATGAAATTCGATTTGCCTGCACCGTTTGGTCCAATCAAAACATTCAACTCATGCAGCTCTAAATCGCATTGTTTAATGGATTTGAAGCCTTTTAAAACAATGCGTGACAATTTGTCACATTTCACTCTTTAACCTCCATCCATTTCCAAATTCACGAATTCAATGCTTCCATGACACTTTCGTCAAACTCAACATTAGTGTACACACTTTGCACATCATCCAAATCCTCTAAACGATCGATCATGTTCATAACCTTTTGAGCAACTTCCACATCATCAATATTCGTTTTCACATCTGCATCCATAGTGACTTCTGCTGAAGCGGGTTTTAAACCCTTTGCTATTAATGCGTCATTGACCTCAGAAAAACCAGCTGGGTCGGTAATCACATCAATCGTACCATCTGCAAAGCTCACCACATCTTCAGCCCCTGCCTCGAGTGCCACCTCCATGACAAGATCTTCACTTAAGCCTGCATCAAAACTAATAATACCCTTCTTATTAAACATATAAGAAACGGAGCCGTCTGTCCCTAAATTGCCACCTGCTTTGGTAAAAGCATGACGCACCTCAGCCACAGTACGATTTCGATTATCCGTCATGCAATCGACAATAAAGGCCACGCCTGCTGGACCATAACCTTCATAACGAATCTCCTCTAAATTGCCTCCTTCTTCGCCACCAGCCCCTTTTTTAATCGCACGCTCAATCGTATCTTTCGTCATATTGTTAGACAGTGCTGTCGCAATTGCCGCGCGTAGCCGTGGGTTGGAATCCTTGTCACCCCCTCCCAAGCGTGCAGATATCGTGATCTCACGAATCAACTTGGTGAAGATTTTTCCACGCTTAGCATCTTCTCTTGCTTTTCTATGCTTAATGTTTGCCCACTTACTGTGACCTGCCATTTTTAAACCTCTTTCAAAGACCCTTAAACGGCAGCAATTGTATCATAAAGCCCCATAAAACACCGAGGGGATTTTTGCGAACTAAGCACTCCTCTACTACGCTTAAATCACCAAGGAAACCCTGGGAAAGGATTCAATCCATGAAGCTAGATAGTCTAATTCAGCCGATAAAAGTCATGCGCTTGCGGTATCTCCCACTCCTGATGATTTATTTTGCCTACGGTTGTAGCGTTTTTTCTGGCATTGGTGAATCTTTTTTTGTCAAAGAACACTTGAATTTATCCGCAGAAAGTCTCATTGTGATTGGGGTTTGGCTAAGTCTGCCATGGAATATTAAGATGGTATTTGGGCAGTTTGTCGACAGCCTCACCCTATTTGGATCGCAGCGCAAGGCTTACGTTTATTTGGCTGCTGTTTTAATGGCAAGCGGTTCTTTGCTTATGACTGGATTGGCTAGTCGCTGGAGTTTTGTGGTTGTGTTAGCACCTGATAATGTCATTTTTTTTATTTCATCCTTACTCACCGTTTTGGGTGTGGTATTACAGGATGTGGTTGCTGATGCCATGAGCGTTGAAGTCGTTGAGCGTGAAGGACGCTCACAACAAGACATTGATCAAGATCTTGCAATGGTGCAACTCTTGGGACGTTTAAGCTTGAGTCTTGGAATGTTTCTTGTAGCGGGTTTAGGAGGCTGGCTTGCAGAGGTGATGAGTTATCAGAACCTTTTTCTACTTACCTTGAGTATCCCCTTGATTAGCATCACGGGTATTTTATTTATTCGTTTGGATAAGGTTCCTCGCAAGCCCATTAATAAAACCGTACTCTTTGGTGGAATCCTGTATGCAGTCTTTATTATTGTCATAGGTCTTAGTGACCTTCCTTTAGCACAGGAAATGGCGTTTGTCGTGTCTTTAATTATTATTATTTACCTGCTACGCGTGGTCACTAAAGAACTACCTCGTGATTTACTACGCGCCATTTTTGTTGCGGTCTTAATGATCTTTATCTTTCGCGCCTCCCCAACTGCTGGACCTGGGGCCCAATGGTTTATGATCGATGTGCTGGGATTTGATAAGGCTTTTTTTGGCACGTTATCACAGATTGGGGCTTTTATGTCCATTATTGGCATGTGGTTTTTTGCCCGAGTGATTACGGAGAAATCGATCACCTCTGTGCTGTTGTGGCTGACGGTTGCAGACTTTTTATTAGAGCTACCCCTCATCGCCCTATATTACGGACTACATGAATGGACCATGGTTTACTTTGGTTTTGGCGCACGCACCATTGTACTGATTGATAGCGCAGTTGCCTCACCATTTGCCCAATTGGCGATGATTCCCATGCTAGCACTCATCGCACGCTACGCCCCAAAAGGCAATGCTGCTACCTGGTTTGCGCTGATGGCGAGCTTTATGAATTTAGCACTCACTGCAGGGTCATTATTGAGTAAGTACTTAAATAAAGTCTTTGTTGTTTCACGTGAGGTCCTCGATCACACCACAAATACCGTCATCTCCTCTGCAAACTATAGTGAGCTTGGCTCACTTTTAATTACCGTTTCAATCATTGGTTTATCTGCCCCTCTTGTAGGAATTTTGTTATACGCACGATTTTACCCAAAGGCAAAAAAACAAAAAAGACAAAATGGATAAAATAAAGCAAAAACATTTTGCCTTTACTTCACAAGCATCCTAGAATGGCAGGCTCACTGGGGGCGAATATGGCTTCGACGGGAATGTCAATGTCTTACGGTGCATGCCGAGGGTGTATCTGCCTCGTAAAACACGTTACATCGTCAGAATAACTGGCAAAAATAAAAAAGATCGCGTTGTAGCTAACGATGCAGCTTTCGCTGCTCGTAAAGCTGCTTAATCTAGCTTAATAACCTAGATACGCACGAACCGATAGTATTTGCTTGTGAATCTATCTTATGTTCGTTCATATCCATCACAAGATCGCCAACGTGTCGGTCTAAACACTGCGGCTAAATTTTAAGACTCGCTTGAATTATGCCCTGATTTATCGGGCGGATTTGAGTCAAATATAATAGATAAGTCTAAGCATGTAGATCTGAAGATGGCGAGTTTGCGGACGCGGGTTCAACCCCCGCCGCCTCCACCAAACCAAAACTCAATAAATTCATCGACAAATTTTAAGAACACTAAAAACAGTCATAGTTGAACCCGCGGGTCTAACTCACCCGTTTGGTACAACGCATACATTTTTTCCAACGAAATTGGTTTTATCTTATCCGCCATCCCCGCGGCACCAAAGGCTTCATATCGGAGCTTACAAATATCCCTCATTGCATCTTTCGCTAGCCCATTATATTTGCGCGGGTCAAACTCAGCTCTATGAGTTGCCATAAATTGACGAATTGCACCTGTAGCCGCCATCCGTAAATCGGTATCAATATTGACTTTTCTCACCCCATATTTAATCGCTTCAACGATTTCAGCAACGGGAACACCATAAGTCTCCCCCATGTCTCCGCCAAATTCATTGATAATTTTCAACCAGTCTTGCGGCACAGAAGATGAACCGTGCATCACCAAATGCGTATCAGGGATGCGTGCATGGATTTCCTTAACACGTGAAATCGCGAGCACATCCCCTGTAGGAGGCTTGGTGAACTTATATGCGCCGTGACTTGTTCCAATGGCAATAGCCAAGGCATCCACTTTGGTGGCTTTAACAAATTGCTCAGCTTCCTCTGGATCGGTTAATAACTGATCATGTGATAGTGTGCCTTTAGCACCAACACCATCCTCTTCACCTGCCTGTCCTGTTTCCAATGAACCTAAACAACCTAGTTCACCCTCGACAGATACACCACAGGCGTGCGCCATTTCAACCGTGCGCTTAGTCACATCAACGTTATAAGCATAATCTGCTGGAGTTTTACCGTCTGACTCTAATGAACCATCCATCATTACTGATGAAAACCCTAATTGGATTGAGCGCTGACAGACATCTGGTGATGTGCCATGATCCTGGTGCATACACACAGGAATCTCAGGATATTCTTCAATGGCTGCTAACACAAGGTGGCGAATAAATGGCGCTCCTGCATATTTTCTAGCGCCCACTGAGGCTTGCAAAATCACGGGGGCTTTGACCTTGTTTGCAGCTTCCATCACCGCACGAATCTGCTCTAAATTGTTGACGTTAAACGCAGGAATACCATAACGGTGCTCTGCTGCATGATCTAATAATTGTCGTAATGATACTAATGCCATTTTCTTTCCTTTTTTTATTAATTTGAAGGCTTGTGCAAATAGTTCGCCCAAGCATGTCGGTGGGCGGAAATACAGTCACCGCCTACATTTAAAATAACAAAAACACGGCGTACGTTTTTACACCACATTACCTGCCTGAATCACTTTAATTTTATTGGTGCCGCCATGAACGCCCATATGATCTCCACTGGTTAGCACCATCCAATCACCCTGTTTGACAATGCCACGCTTCTCAAGCTCAAGTGAAGCTTCACGGTTGACATAGAAGCGCGCCATGCGGGTTGAGTCAAACTCAATGGGTACAACCCCTCGATACAGCGTCATTTTACCTAAGGTTAAACGATTACGTGATAAAGCATAA
>JACCDZ010064301.1_pt1 | contig 49685 bp, 50 predicted proteins | sample 7449551 | NCBI WGS metagenome assembly JACCDZ01 (sample SAMN15323452, study PRJNA562643) | freshwater metagenome | isolation source: river surface water | place: USA:Blue River Watershed | collected 2017-08-18
TAGCCGGTCCAGCTGATCCATCAATCCGAGCCACCACCGCATACTGGGACGATGAAACTTCTTCTCGGATTCAGGCAACCCGTGTGATGCCATTATGCCTGCCCTGCCGGACCGGTCGGCACAGGAGCGTCCTCCAGCGGTTGACCGAATTGCAATCTGTTGACCGCCCCGGCCGTGATGGTATGCCCACAACAGTCGATTCCCTGAAACCCGGCTCCGCCGTCAATTACCATGAGGCGCAGGCCGCAGGCATCGGAGAACTGCCGCTTTTCTTCCAGCATGGCACCGGGAAGCAACGCGCCCTTTTTCCGGCCTCTCGACGAGACGATATCCGGCACCACATCTTCTTCGGTCAGTTCGTGTCCGCAACAGAGGACCTTCTGAAATCCCTCGCCGCCGCCGGCCACCTTGACCACTAACCCGCACGAATCCGGAAAGCGTTTTCGCTCGTCAAGAATGTCGCCTTTTTTGATCGCCATGGGCCCTCGATATGAGTGGTTGATAGAAGATCCACCGGATCCTGCAGCAGTGAAACAGAATCCTGAAGGAAAAGCCAGAGTGGACGTTCCATCCACACAAGCCTAAGCCGCCGGAAGAAATCAGGCCGAAAACCCGGCTCTCAGCGAGGGAACATCTATATCCCGGCGTTGCGGAATGGATCTCAACCGGAACAGCACGCACCGGACTCAGACATGCGTGACTGGTGAATCCAGGGCTGCCGTCGGCCGAAGGTTCTCCGATAACTTCGGTGAGGGGAGGCGGGCATAGGCCTTACGCCACGAGTCCAGCAGCACCTTGTGCGAGCGGCACCCGACCACGAGACGCGCGTCGGAAATCGTCACCGGCTTGTATGGGTGAAGGTATCGCGCCTTGAGCCGCGCCACGCGGGCCAACGATTGCTCCAGTCTTTCTGGCGTGATCCGGCCGTCTTGCACGGCGCACTCCATCGCCTGCATGGCCGTCATGACCCGATCCTGGTCTTTGCAGATCAACAGGACATCACATCCGGCCACAAACGACCGGACAGCGGCTTCGCCGATGCCGTCATGATCGATAATGGCATGCATTTCCAGGTCGTCAGTGAAGACCACCCCGTCATAGTGAAATTCTTCGCGCAGCAAACGCTGGATCACTGCCGGAGACAGGGTTGCCGGGGCATCAGGATCTAAGGCTCGATACAACACATGGGCCGTCATGAGACTAGCGATTCCATGGCGAATCGCCTGCTGAAAAGGAGGAAACTCCGTATCGCGCAACCGCTGAATCCCCGCGTCAACCACGGGAAGCTCCTTGTGCGAATCCGTGGCTGTATCGCCATGGCCGGGAAAGTGTTTCCCGCAGGCCACCACCATATTGTCCTGCAGGCCCCCGATGGTGGCCAGCCCCATTTCTCCGACAAGATCTGGCTCGGCGCCGAACGCCCGGTCGCCGATCACCGGATTGTCAGGATTACAGTTCACATCGAGCACCGGAGCCATGTTCATATTAATCCCCACGGCCCGCAACTCCTTCGCGATGGTGGCCGCCGCTGAATAGGCCAACTCGCTGGAATTGCACTGCCCCAACTGCCCGCAGGGCGGAAAGATCGTAAATTCGGCGGGCAGCCGGGATACGCGGCCTCCCTCCTGATCAATGGCAATCAGCAGCGGCGAGGCCGGCGCCAGCTTCTGGAGCCCGTTCGTGAGATCGACGATCTGCTGGACTGATTCGAGGTTCCGTTTAAATAAAATGACGCCGCCCGGCGTATAGGCCTTGAGAAACGCGGCCAGGTCGTTATTGACCGTAGTCCCCGTGAACCCCATCATGAACAGCTGACCGATTTGCTCGCGTAGCGTCATAACGTCCTATTCTAACGATTTCGTGAGAGGCAGATGATTTTCTGCTGACACCGCTTGACCCACTCAGTTGCCGCTAGGGCAACGTCCGATCGAGCAGGAATTGAATGAGCAGCCGCGTGCCGATCCCGGTCGGACCTTTCGGCAGGTAGGCTCGCTCGCGCTCGCTCCAGTCGGTGCTTGCGATGTCCAGGTGGATCCATGGACAGTCGCCCACAAATTTGCTCAGGAACAGGGCCGCGGTAATCATGCCTCCGCCCCGGCCGCCGATATTGCGCATGTCCGCCACGTCGCTGCGCAATTGCTCGAAGTACTCATCCCACAACGGCATCTCCCAGACACGCTCACCGGCCCGCATGCCGGCGTCTCGGACATGCTCTTTCAGCTGATCGTTATTGCCGAACATCCCGATCGCAAATTGACCGAGTGCCACGACACAGGCGCCGGTCAAGGTTGCGATGTCAATCAATACCGCCGGCTTATAACGTGTGGCATAGGCCAAGGCATCTGAAAGAATCAATCGGCCTTCGGCGTCGGTGTTCTGCACCTCGACGGTCTTACCGGAGAGAGTCGTCACAATATCGCCGGGCCGCATGGCGCGCCCGCCCGGCATATTTTCAGCCACCGGCAATATGCTGACCAGGTGCAGCGGCAACTTGAGCCGTGCCGCGGCCCGCATCGTGGCCAGGACTTCGGCGCCGCCCGTCATGTCGGCCTTCATATGTTCCATGTTTTCGGCCGGTTTGAGCGAAATACCGCCGGTGTCGAAGGTGATGGTCTTGCCGACCAGCACCACCGGAGGATCGCTCTTCTTCGCATTAGAACCCTTGTATTCAAGGATGATGAACTTCGGCGGTTCGTGACTGCCCCGGGCTACCCCCAACAAAGCGCCCATGCCGAGTTGCTCCATGTCTTTCTGTTCAAGCACCTTCAGCTTGACGCCCGATTCTTTCGCAACCGCCTTCGCTTCCAGGACGATGCGCGTGGGGGTCATCACATTGGCCGGATGGTTACACAGGTCGCGAACCAGGACCGTGGCTTCCGCGGTCGCCACTCCGCGCCTGATCCCTTCGGCGATCTGAGCCAGCAGCGATGCTTGCGCGCTGTAGATGGTCAGCCGCTCGACATCCACGGATTTGCTTCCGTTCGGACTCCGATAGGCGGTGAATTGATAGTTGCCGAGGATGGCCCCTTCGGCCAACGCCTGCGCGACGTCCTGAACAGGGATTTCCTCCAAAATCGCGCCCGGCATCACCACGCCGAATGAGGACACCTTGGCTTGGCGGACACGTTTGACCGCGGATCCCAACGCCTGGCGGAACGCATCCACCCGTAGATCCTTTTCTTTCCCCAAGCCAGCCAGCAGGAGTCGCTTCGCTTTGGCCTTGCCTTGCGTATGCATCAGCAACCCTTCGCCGAGCTTACCTTCAAATTCTCCGCGCTGGATCAAGGCGGCCAGCTGTCCTCCGAGTTGAGCATTGATAGCGGCAGCCTCCGGCGAAAGGTTTGAGGCGCCTTCGCAACAGAGTAATACCAGCACCTCGGCGACTTCGTTTTCCGCCCGTCCGACCTGTGCTTGAACTTGGATTTTCTTCATCAATCCTCCCCTGGTTCTTGCCATTCGCTCGTCACACATCGCCGACGTTCAGCAACACCGACCGCTCTCAAACCCCACGCATATCGGGCGCCCAAATCTGCTTATGCATTTGCAATTGGAACCGCACCGGCAGTTTGTCGGCCAGGACCCATTCCGCCAACTGTCGCGCATCCGCCTCGCCGAAGACGGGACTCATCAGCACCGTGCAGCGCGTCGCAAGATTCCGGCTGCAAACCACCTCCCGCGCCCACTCGTAGTCCGCCCGATCCTTGATCACAAATTTCACTTCATCTCGAGGCGCAAGCCGATCGAGATTCGGCCAATACATCCGGTCGACCATCCCGCTTCCGGGACATTTCACATCGAGCACCACGTGGACCCGTCGATCCACGCCGGACGTATCGATGGCCCCGCTGGTTTCCAACAATACCTCGAACCCCTCGTCGCAGAGTCGGGTCAACAACGGCAGGGCAGCCGGCTGGCTCAGCGGTTCCCCTCCGGTCACTTCCACCAGACCGCAACCGAAGGCGCGCACCTGCGCGACAATGTCGTCCTGCGTCGTATTCCGGCCGCCATAGAACGCATAGGCCGTGTCACACCAAATGCAGCGCAGCGGGCAACCGGTCAAACGAACGAACACGCAGGGCCGACCGGCATGCGTAGACTCGCCCTGAATACTGTGAAAAATTTCGGTAACCTTGATCATCGTCGATCGATTCGGCGACTCAGCGCGTCATGCTTGCGCCATGGAAGATCTTCATGTCCACGTGGTCGTCGGCCATCCATTCCGTCGGGCGATACGGTCCATGCCTCGAATAGGATTCACGACCAACGGATGTCCCACCATTTGGAGCAACTCGACATCGCCGGGACTATCGCCATAGGCAAACGACTGCGCCAGATCAATGCCGGATTCCTGCGTCAGCCGGACGATCAATTCCCGCTTGCCGGGGCCATAGGGGAGGGGCGCACACACATGACCGGTAAACTGTCGCTGCTGCCGCTCCAGCTTGGCAGCCAGCAAGGTCGGCACCTCCAGCAAGGCGGCCAGCGGAGCAATGAGGAAGTCGAGGGACCCAGTTACCAGTACGATATGATGCCCAGCCCGACGGTGCTCATCCATGCGAGAGAGCCCTTGCGCGGACAGACGCGGAAACAACTCGGTTCGACAGAATTCTTCAGCCAGAGATTCGACCTCAGCCGCACCCTTTCCGGCCAGGTAGAGCTTGCGTTCTCGCAACGGGTGCAGCGAAACCGGAGGCGCGCAACGTAACACCCACCCGACACTGTCCCCAACTTCACGCCATCCGACGAGTCCCCGCTTCCAGAGAAAACGAAAAAATCGCACTTCGCTCGCCTGTCCGGGGAGCAAGGTGTTGTCGACGTCAAACAGCGCGGCGATGTCCGTCTGCCGGCTTGTGCATGCAATATGTGAGGCTGAGAGAGGCGTCATCTCGAACGCTGGCCTGCTGATCGCTGTGATAGGAAGGGTGTGCACCACGTCTGCGCAGCACGCGCCAGATTCTACCGGACAACTAGTTGATTGACAAGCATTTTGGACCACTTCTATAATGCGCTTCCTCTGGGGCCCGGCGTCTACGTAGCGAGAAAGGGCGTTTCACCGCCATCTTTCAGCTAGCGCGCACCCTGCCTCATGTGTCGATCGTCGGTTGCCGAAGTGGTGGAATGGCAGACACGCACGTTTGAGGGGCGTGTGGCGCAAGCCGTGCGGGTTCAAGTCCCGCCTTCGGCACCAAACCCAAGAGCCGCGAAACAGACTTCACGCCCCCGCAGCTTGCTGCGGGGGCAAATTCCCAGCCCCCTCGTTCTCCCGATACGCCCGAACAGACACGAATCGATTCACATTCGAATTCTTCGTGCGAACACCGATAAACGGCCCTATTGCACTAGGGTCCAATTACATTGCGAAATGTTAATCATCTCTAACCGCCTGATCGGGCTTGATGTTATCATACCAATCTTGTGGGCCATTTACCGACGTGTGGGCACGCACTCGTGACCATGGTACTAGCCATCAGACCCGTCACCATCAGCCGGATGAAATTCACGGAGGTGTGGGATTGCCAATGAATCGTCCCCCTCGGCGCAGACGAAGGAGTTACCTGTGAGCCCCCAAGACTTGGCAGCGGCCTTCCCTCCACCGGAAAATTTCCGTTCGATCGAGACCCTTGTCCGTACCCTGTCCGATCAGGCATCAATCGGTATCTTTCTCTCGGACCCGGAAGGGCACACCCTCTATCTTAATGACCGTCTGCGTCGCATGGCCGGGATTCCCGGCACATCGACACCGGGGGAATGCTGGCTCAACCGCCTTGCCTCTGAAGACCGCGACCTTATTGCCACCGAATGGTCCGAAGCCACTGGGCAGGGCCGCAGTTTTTCGCGTGAATTCCGTTTCCAACGACCGGACGGATCATTGCGCTGGGTGATGGCGGAAGCGTTTCCACTTCGCACTGACGGAGCCCCCTCAAGCGGATACGTGGGAATGGTTCGCGATATCACCCCCCGGCAATTGGCCCTGGAAGCCCTGCACGCCTGCGAAGAACGGTACCGGAGCCTAGCCGCTCTTTCGCCTCATCCAATTTTCGTCTATGCAGACGATGCGATTCTGTTCATGAATGACGCGGGCACGAGACTCTTCAACCTCCCGAGCCCCTTTCTCGAAGGACGCTCGCTGTCGGAATTCTTCCCGAAGGAGTTCCTGCAGGATCTCCCCTCGGCTCATCCCGCTCGTGGAATTGAACCTGCCGCCGCGGTAGAGCGGCAGTTCGTCCGTTCCGATGGAACCCGTCTTGATGTGGAATTGATCGCGAGCCAGGTCACCTTTGACGGCCACAAGGCCGTTCAGGTGCTTGCCACTGATGTCACCGCACAGAAAGACACCGCCGCCCAGCTGCGTAAGGCGCACAAAATGGCGGCCGTGGCGACCCTTGCCGGCGGCATCGCTCATGAGTTCAACAATTGTCTGACCGCCATCATGGGATTCTCAGACTTGGCCCTGCCGTTACTCGTGCCGGACAGTCGGGCCCATGGCCATGTGCAGCAGGTGATCCTCGCGTCGAAACGGGCCAGGGACCTGGTTACCCAGATGCTCATGTTTGGCCGCCAGGCAGAGGGCGCCAAACAACGGGTTTCCCTGGACATCCTGCTCAAAGAAACCCTGCGGCTCTTAAAGGGAACGCTGCCGGATAACATCAGTCTCCGCGAATGGATTCCCGGCGCCACCAACTCCATCTACGCCGATCCGACCCGGATCCATCAAGTCTGCGTGAAACTCCTGGCGCATTCCGAACTGGCCCTCAAACCAGACGGCGGGGTCCTGGAGGTGCGCCTCGACAATATCCACCTCGATACCTCGATGAACGGACACGACCTCCCGCTCTTACCGGGACAATATGTACGCCTCACGGTTTCAGATACGGGCGAAGAAGTGAGCGCTGAGGACCACAGTCATAAGTTAGAGCCGCTTTTCGCGAACCTTCCGGCAGGAACCCGTGCGGGAACGGAGCTCGCCAGGGTGCAACAGATTGTCAGCGAGCATGGGGGGACACTTCGTGCCACCAGCACTGTCGGCCAGGGAACGACCATCGAAGTCTACCTGCCCGCCATCATCATCCCGGGGTCCGTAAGCGCGCCCGAACCGCCCCACGAGGGAGCATCGGACTTCACGGGACAGAAGGAATTTCTTGCTGAGCGTGACAAAGAGCGATAAATTCGCGATGAGTGCGCGGAACGGCTTGGAAGGACCCGAACTGGCCGTCTCACCAACACGGCACACCGACAACTCACACTGCAACTAAGAACTCCTGCGAGGAACGTTATGCCATCGGTCTTGATTGTGGACGACGAAGAGGCGATTCGCCGGCTGATTCGCAGCACGCTCGAAAAGGCAGGCTACCGTGTCCACGAGGCAGCTGACGGCAAAGAGGGTTTGTCGCACTACCGTCAATCACCCGCAGATCTAGTGATTATGGATATCCTCATGCCGGACCAGGACGGCTTGGAGAGCATTTTGACCTTGCGGCAGGAATTTCCGGACGCAAGAATCATGGCCATCACCGGCGGAAGCGACATGATCGGCATCCTCAACTTCCTGGACGTGGCCCGCATGCTCGGCGCGCGCCGCACGCTTCAGAAACCATTCGAGATGCAACAACTCCTTGACGCCGTTCAGGCCGAGATTACCCGCTGACCGACCGCCGAGTCACCCCGATTGTTTGCCGTCACGCAACGGCAACGTTGACTTCCTGCCGATCGATCCGCACACTACGCCCGCTTTTAGTTTTCCTTTCACGCGAGAACGACACCGTCATCATGACCTGGTGGACTCCCCAACTGCACGCGCTACTGGGCGGCCTTGTCCTCGCCGTTGGAATATTCGTCATGTGGGAACAAGCAGGGGTCCTCTGGACCCTGCTCTTCGCCGTTGTCGCGACTGCGTTCCTCCTCTGGCAGGGACGCAGCATCGGAGCCGTATGGGCCTGGACCACATTGGGGCTCGGCATTGAAAGCATGTCCTGGCCGATTGTGACGATGATTCAGATCCGGATGGGAGGAGGTCAGCCGACGGAGGAACAGATGGGGACAATTCTGAATGCCGTACTCTTCGGCCTCTTCACCTCGGTATTCTGGGTCACTTTTGCCTTCGGACTCTTCAAACGCCTGCGGGAACAGAACGCCCCTCCGACTCCAGTTCCGGGAGCCGAACCGATCCCGCCGAGAGGCAAGAAAAAACGCGCCAGGCCCTGACCCGCATCACGCCATCGACACCGGATCGACATCGATATCGTATCGGAGACCGCCCCGACGGGACTCCCGCTCCAGTTCCTCACGCGTCCGCACGACCAACTCCCGGCCGGCCTCAAGAGAACCGGATTTAACCAGGATCTGCCAGCAGTACCGACCCCGCGCCATAGCATGCGGCGCCGGGGAAGGCCCCAGAACGACAATCTGCTTCGAGGTCAGACCCAGGCCGACGGAAGGCGGCGCTAAATTCGCGCCACGACCAACCCCTGTGTCCGCTCTTTCTGTACCTGCAACCTGCGCGCGCAACAGGGCCGCCCAGCGATGGGCAGCCTGAGCCGCCGCCGGTTCCGACGTCCCGGACACATCCAGCCTGACAAGGGAGGTCCAGGGGGGATAGTGAAGCATCTGCCGGAAAGCCTGCTCCTGCTCAAGAAACACTCCGTCGTCGCCAGACGCCAACGCCATGATCGCGTGATGATCTGCGAACCGAGTCTGCACGAGGAGTCTGCCGCCGGCGCTGGCGGGACGGGCCAGTTCGGCGGCGTCTAGAAGGGCGTGATACATTCGTTCCGCAGAACGAAAATCCGGGACATGGAGACCGGCATCCGCATCCGGCACGGCCACAAACGCAGCCTGTGCCTGGAGCCCCAATCGGAACAACATCTGCGTACCGATCACGATATCCAGCTCCCCCGCGGCGAGTAGCCGACTGAAGGCCCGCGCATCAGCAGGACGACGGATCGTCTCGCCGTCCACGCGTCCCACACGCGCCTGTGGAAACATCCGTCGAACTGCCTCTTCGATACGCTCCGTCCCCGACCCAACCGGTTCCAATCTAAGCGACTGGCACCGGGAACAATGTTCGGGCACGGGTTTGGTCCGTCCGCAGTAGTGGCACCGGACATGGTTGCTCCGCTTGAAAAACGTCAGCGCCACACTACAGGCATCGCACTGGGGCATCGCCCCGCAATCCCCGCAGTGCAGGACACTCGCAAACCCTTTGCGATTCAGGTACAGAATCGACAGGGCGTTCTGCCGCAAGGCGTCCCGAATTCCTTCGCTCAGCGGGGGCGACAATAACGCTCCTGCCGAGGACTCTCTGGAATACCCCTTCACGTCGATCACCTGCACCTGTGAGGCCTGTCCCGGATCTCGGTATACACAAGACGTCATGCGCCCCTGTTGAACCGCCGCCCAGCTTTCGAGAGACGGATGGTTCGAGGCCAGCACCAACACAGCACGGTCGCGCAAGGCGCGTTGTTGCGCAACCTCTCGCGCATGATACCGTGGCACCTGTTCTTCCTTGAGGGACGCATCGTCCTCGCCCTCCACCCAAACCAATCCCAACCGGTCAAGAGGGGCAAAGACCGCCATGCGGGTGCCGATAAGAATCATGACCGAGCCATCTTGCGCCGCCTGCCAGACTGCCGTACGCTCCTTCGCCGAAAGGCCGCTGTGCAACAGCATGGGCCGTTCTCCTGCTGACGCCAGGGATCCGGCCAATCGACTCGCGTTTTCCACGTCACCCGTGATGATCAACACGCGCCTCCCGCGGCGAATGGTGGCCTGGGCGGCTTGCACCAGGCACCAGAGCCTCGTAGCGCGACGCCCCTGAACCAACAAAGGTGCGAAAGCCTCCCGCACAAGTGTCTGCTCCAGAAAAGCCGGCCACGGCGCAGCCCCAAAGGGAGGCGGTTCCAGAGCATCAAGGGCCAGCTTTATTGGAAGCTCCCGTCCTACTTGCGGGCCCCGATCCTTTTTGGCGCGGGTGATCTTCAGGGCGACCGCTTCATCACCACGAACAATCAGCCCTTTTTGGATCAGAACCTGCAACGCGAGAGTCGCTCGGGACCTGTCGCCCTGCAGAAGGGTGGTCGCCATAATGCCCTTGGGGCGCCGACGCAGGCGTGCGAGCAGTTCCGTTTCGGCCTTTCCCAACTCTTCGAGGGGCGAGGGGCTGACGAGGCCCTGTGTTGTCGGCACATACCGAGGCTGCGGCTGGCCAACCTGTTCGACGGGGGGCAGGACGAGCTTGATACATTGGCCCCAAGGTGCGGCATACCGCTCCGCAACCCATTGGCTCAGTCCAATTTGATCGGAAGTCAGCAGGCGGTCCGGCGATGCCACGCCAAGCGAGCGGATGGCTTTAAGGCCCTTCTCAGGCGCGCCGGGTGGAAGCCGGTGATGAACCGCAATGACAAGCCCTTGAACCTCTTGGGATCCAAACGGCACGATGACCGAACGTCCGATCACGACCTGGCCCTTGAGTTCGGCCGGGATCAGATAGGTAAAGGGACGGTGAAGCCGACGCGGCAATACTACGTCAACATAGGCCGGGGAAGGCGGAGGAGCCGGTGGTGTGGCCATCTGCGATTGTTGGTCGAGCATGCGGCATTCTAACAACACCGGACTGGAGCAACAATGACGACCGGTGCGAGAAAGATGCTACGAATACGGCCGGATCAGAGACGAAAGTAGCGGGAGGAAGAGGCAGGAGAGCGCACCAACGGCGGCTGGTCCATTGAAGAAAGCCAGCCGCCGTCGCGAACTACGAGCCGGGGACGGGCGATGGTGATGGAACGTCACCTGGAGCAACTGGCACCGGAACATCAGACACCGGGGTGGCACGATCAGTTGTCACATCCACCGGAGCTTGCCCCAACTGGTTTGCCGACACTGCCGGCAGACCGGCGGGGTTCACCGGCGCCGCACCCATTTGATTGTAAGTAAACTGTGCGGGCCCCGCCTCACTTTCAGCGACCGGTGCTTTCACCGGTTGCGCCGGGGCTGCCTCTTCAGGCGACTCGAGCACGACTTCAATGCGGCGGTTTTTCTTGCGTCCTTCTTCAGTCCCGTTGCTGGCAACCGGTCGGCTGGCTCCATAACCCACCGCAGACAGCTTCGCGGAATCCATTCCGCCCTTCTCGATCAGATAACGGACGATCTCCGCGGCACGGGCCTTGGACAATTCCCAATTTGTAGGGAATACACCCTTCAAGGACGGCCCGATCTCCATACTATCGGAGTGACCTTCCACGCGCACCTGCTGGGCACCAGCCGTCGTCGTCAAATACTCGGTCAGTTTCTCAAGAATGGGCACCCCTGCGGGTTTCACCTTTACTTCCCCGGATTCATATTCCAACTGATCGGCCAGATCATCAAGATTGAGTCTCATGCCTCCGCGAGTACGCTCGACTTTCGCATTGTCGAACGAACGGGACTTGGTCGGCTCAGATACGGAGGGATCCACCTTCGCCATCATCACCGGCTGTGCCGTTGTCACCGGAGAATCCACCTCTCCGCCTTCAGATTGTAGCGCCTCAACGGACAAACCACGTTTAGAGCGAAGGCGGTCACCGACCAAGGCGCGGGCCGAGGCCTTGGACAACACTGCAGTGGCCGTGTGAGGTTCAGTCGAGAGCACCCTTACTTCGCCGATTTTTCGCTCGGGCAGCCCACCACCCGTGCGGAATACTTCCAGATAGTCACCGGCATGGAGGCCATCGTCTTGCCCCTTATCGAGGTACACCACATTTCCCTGCGACACGAGCGACATGTGTTTGTCCGCCTGCAACTCGACAATCATGCCTTCGACATCTGGCCCGGATGAGGCAGGCTCGCTAACTTCCTCGGCAGAAGGCGGCGTAAAGCGCATGACCGGATCACCAGGTGAGAGCGGAGCGTACGACCGAACAACCTGGACCCCGACGAGGACCGGATCCAGCTGAATGACTTTCACCACGCCAATCCGGTTGATCACATAACCCATGTACTGTTTGGTAATGGGATGGAATACTTTACGAGATCGACGATACACAGTGTAGAGGTCGCCAAGCGACGCATCGCCGGGATTTTTCAGTTTGAGATAGAGGGTATCCGTCCCGGACCAACCCAACATCATCCGATTGCCGAACAATTGGTTGTCACCGGTAATGACATTAATGACGCCTTCGACCGGCATGTCCTGTCGAATCGACCCAGCGGCATAAGTCAGCGCTGCTTCACCCAGTCGCACACTTTGGGCGTTCTGAGCGTGAACAGGGATGGCCGCTATGGCCATGAGACTGCAGGACAGGATGGTCATGCTGGCGCGCATAGGTAATGTCCTCATATTGATCACACCATGGGAGGGTTGTCTCTAGCAACCTTAGCAAAGAGCAGAGGGTTGTCAAGAAATCGGCCGGCGCGCGCTAGTTTGATTCAGGTGCTCACGGGTGTTATCGTGAAGCCATACCTGAATTCAACCTCGCAGGGCCGGAAGCGACAGGGTGACAAAATGGGAGCGGAGAAACGACGCATCAACACCCAAATGCCCCGCAGAACGAAGGTTCAACCATCTACAGTCATGGCCTCGGAGTGGGATATCGGCACCGGATCCGCGCCAAGCGGTCTGAGAACTCCGGCCAGTAAGATGAGGCCGACCGCCACAAATGATCCTCCCGCCGCCAACAATTCGTCTGCACCATCCCAGAAGAGCACAAAGAGTCCCCGCTCCTAGCCACGATCTGCGCTCACCCCTAACTGCTGGACAGTATTCACTTTCTAGGACTTTCGGGACTAAAGCCCTAGGTCCTTTGTGCGCTTGCTATTAAAAATGAGCAGGGGCTAAGATTCCGACCTCCTAAACAGCCCTATAAGCCCTCAAACCTGTTGAGGTTCGAGCCAATGGCCGGTTCCGAGCTCCTCTTAGAGTATCTAAGCCGATATTTTCCTATATTGGTCTTTGTGTTTATCGCCCTTGCGTTCGGCGCTGGCACCTTGCTCATCAGCTATTTCGTTCAACCGAAGTACCCTGAGCCGGAGAAGCTTTCCACCTATGAATGCGGATCCGAGCCGTTCTCTGATGCCCGAATGCCGTTTCCCGTGCGGTACTATATCTTCGCTATGCTGTTTGTCATTTTCGACGTGGAAGTCATTTTTCTCTATCCCTGGGCCATTGTATTCAACAAGATCGGCTTAATCGGCCTCGTGGAAATGCTGATCTTTATCGGACTCTTCCTCGTCGCTTATGTCTATGCATGGCGAAAAGGAGCTTTGGAATGGGATTAATTCAACTGGGTGGCCACGATAAAGACGGCTCTCCGGATGTCATCACCCTGACGGTAGAGAAAGCCGTGAACTGGGCCCGAAAGGGCTCCCTATGGCCGATGACATTCGGCCTGGCCTGCTGCGCCATTGAAATGATCGCCGCCGTTTCATCCCGCTACGACATGGATCGTTATGGGGCCGGCGTGTTTCGGGCCTCCCCCCGCCAATCCGACCTCATGATCGTTGCAGGAACCGTTTGCCGGCGCATGGCCCCGGTGATTCGTAAAATTTACGACCAGATGCCCGAACCGAAGTACGTGATCGCCATGGGTTCCTGCGCCACGTCCGGAAATATTTACGACAGTTATAGCGTCGTGCAGGGAGTCGATCGTTTTGTGCCGGTCGACATTTATGTGCCGGGTTGTCCTCCGACTCCGGAAGCCCTATTCGATGGCATTCTGAAATTGCAGGAGCGCATCATGCAAAAGCGCGTGTTCCTGTCGCAACCAAAAGAAGTGAAGGACGCCTTGAAGGTCTGACGGACGGAAAGCGACGGCATGAGTCAGCTAGCAAAACGTATCGAGGACACTTTCCCCGGCGCCTGCACGAAAGTGGTGGAGTGGCGCGGGGACGTTGCCGTCACAGTCAAACGTGAGAATTTGCACGATGTGGCCTGGTTTCTGCGAGACGACCCCGCCTTGCGGTTCGACTACATCGTGCATGTAAGTTCGGTGGACTGGCCTGATGACGAGGAGCGTTTTGAGGTGGTGTACGAGGTCTATTCGATTCGGACCCGACAGCGTATCCGCCTGAAAACACGGGTCCCGGAATCGGACTGCATCGTAGACTCTCTGACGGACGTCTGGAAAGGCGCTGATTTCATGGAACGCGAAGTGTACGACATGATGGGTATCCGATTTCGCAACCATCCTGATCTTCGTCGCATCTTGATGCCGGACGAGTATGAGGAAGGATACCCCTTGCGAAAAGATTTTCCACTCCGCGGCAAAGGATGGCGCGATACGTTCGAATTTTTGGATGAACCGACCCGTTAGAAGCGGCACCTTGGATCACTGAACGATCATGGCACAGTTCGAAGATCAAAGAACTACAGTCTATAAGGTCGATCCCGAGCATCCGGAGAGCGAGACGCTTCCAACGCTCCGGACCGAAGAGCTCCTGCTCAATATGGGCCCCCAGCATCCCAGTACCCACGGGGTATTGAAAGTCATCCTTGAACTGGAAGGCGAGCGATTGGTCAAGTCGACTCCGGTCATGGGCTTCCTCCACCGCGGCGTGGAAAAGCTGGCCGAAGAGGGCACCTATCATCAGTTCATCCCGCACACAGACCGCCTCGACTATGTCTGCGCGATGTACAACAACTTTGCCTACTGCCGGGCTGTTGAAAAATTAATGAACATTACCGTGCCGGATCGCGCCGAATACCTGCGCACGATTGTCGCGGAGATTCAACGCATCATCGGCCACCAGTTCTGGCTCGGAACGCAGGCCCTCGACATCGGAGCGATGACCGTCTTCTTTTATTGCTTCCGGGACCGTGAGATTCTGCTGGATTGGTTCGATGAACTCTGCGGCGCCCGCCTGACGACCAGCTGGTATCGCATCGGCGGTGTGGAGCGGGACTTCACGCCGTCCTTGTTCGCCAAACTGAAGCAATTCCTCGACTACTTCCCACCGAAGATCGATGAATACGTTGTGTTCCTCGAGAAAAATCGTATCTGGCTCGCACGCACAAAGGGTGTAGCCGTTATTTCCGCAGAAGATGCATTGAGCTTTGGCTTGAGCGGACCGACATTGCGAGGCTCCGGCGTTGATTACGATCTTCGCAAATACGAGCCCTACTCCGCCTATCCCAAGTGTGAATTCAGCGTCCCCGTGGGTAAAAACGGCGACACCTATGATCGGTACTGGATCCGTGTGCAGGAGCTGTATGAAAGCGTCAAGATCATCCGCCAGTGCCTGGAACAGATCCAGGACGGGCCGATCATGGCGGACGTGCCCAGCGTGACCTTGCCGCCGAAAGAGCGGGTGTTCACGAACCTGGAATCCATGATTCAGCAGTTCAAATTGTTCTCGCAGGGATTCAACGCGCCCCCCGGGGAAATTTACTGCGGGACCGAAGCCCACAAGGGCGAATTGGGGTTCTACATCGTCAGTACGGGGGGAGGGAGGCCGTACCGACTGAAAATCCGCGCTCCCTCGTTCATTCACATGGGCGCGTTCGATCAGATGTCGAAAGGCTACATGATCTCAGACGCCGTGACGATTTTCGGAACGTACGACATCGTTATGGGGGAATGTGATCGATGAAGACCGATACAGTACAAAAGGAAAAGGTGAGGGGCGGCATTCTTTTCTCTGGCCCCGCGGCTTTTTACTTGAGGTAATTTCATGGGTTTGAAACCAGCGACCAATCCCGACGTCGAAGCCGCTACCATTGAACTGTCTATCGACGGGCGAACGGTATCGGCCAAGGACGGCGTCTCGCTTTACGACGTCATAGCCAGCACAGGCAAAATCATTCCGGCCATGTGCTATCACTATACGTTCGATCCCTTCGGGTCTTGCGGAATGTGCCTCGTCATGCAGGAAGGGAAGAAGGCTCCGGTTCGCTCCTGCACCGCCAAGGCCGCAGCCGGCATGGTGATCAGGACGGACGGCGATGACCTCTTCGCCGCTCGAAAGAAAGCAGTCGAAAAACACCTTTCCGTCCATCCGTTAGATTGTCCAGTCTGTGACGCGGACGGACACTGCGAACTCCAGGACATGGCGTTTCAGCATGGCGTCACCAACCTCGCCAACGCTAAACAAAAGTTCATCCCTGAAGATACCCGAAGCCTGGTGTTGGATTTCAACATGAATCGCTGCATCGCGTGCGCGGAATGCATCAACGTCTGCAAAGACGTCTTGATGATCGACGCGCTGCAATTCATGAAGAAGGGTGGCTTCAACCAGGTTGTGGCCAAAGGTGATCAGCCGCTCGCGTGCGAGTTCTGCGGTGACTGCTTGGCCGTGTGCCCTGTCGGCGCCATCACCAACAAGTACTCCAAGTATCTCTACAAGCCCTGGCAGATGAAAAAAACCACGACCACGTGCAACTATTGTGGCGATGGCTGCCAACTGCACCTCGAGACCAAGGATACGGAGGTCGTTCGCGTCACGTCTCCGCTTTCCTGGAAGCATAAATGGGGCGACCGGTCAGAAACCGCCAAGGGGCATGGCGGACTGTGCGTCCGCGGCAGATTCGGATTTCAATATATCGACAGCCAGCAGCGGCTGCGACAGCCCCTCGTCCGCACGGACGACACGCTGAAGGAAACACCATGGCTGGACGCCATGCAGACCGTCATCGACCGGTTGTCGGACATCCACCGCAAACACGGCCCTGAATCGATTGCCGGACTCATCACAGCCCGCTGCACCAACGAAGAGCTCTATCTGTTTCAGAAGCTCATGCGTGGCGGACTCAGGACCAATCAACTCGACAGTAGCGCCCGGTACGGCCACCTGAATTACGTGCACGCCGTCCGACAGGCCGTCGGCATTGGCCGACCGCTCAACGATTGGGAAGATCTGACCAAGGCTAAGGCTGTCCTCGTCATCGGTTCCAATATTACGGAAACCAATCCACTGACCGCCGTCCGCATCAAAGAAGCCATCCGTGTCTATCACGCGCAGGTGATCGTCGTCGATTCCTCGAATACGAATATCGCCCAATTGGCCTCACACCCACTGCTGGTGAAGCCGGGTACGGAAGCCTTGCTGATCGATGGTCTGGTCAAAGCCGTCATCGAACAGGATCTGGTCGATGAATCCTATACGAGCAAACACCCCCAGGCATTTGCAGCATTGAAACAAGCTATGGATCAGGTGTCTCTGAACGATGTATCCCGGGCGACCGGGGTATCTGTCGAACAGATCCGCGAGGTGGCTGCCATTTTTGCAGAAGCGCCGCGAGCCGTGGCTCTGTGCGCGGAAGGCATCGTTCGCCGGCCCAACGGATACCAGAATGTCCTCAAACTCATCGACCTCGCCTGGGTCACCGGAAAATTGGGCCAACCAGGATCCGGCGTGACAACCGTCACCGAGGAAATCAACGAGCAGGGTGCCATCGACATGGGTGTTGCTCCTGAATTCCTTCCAGGGCAGGCTCGCTTCGATGATCCCGGCGCACGTGAACGGTTCGGAAAGGCTTGGGAAGTCACCCTTCCTGCGATCGGCACTGGCGCCAATCTTCTGGAGATTTTCACCCGCATTCAGAAAGGCCAGATCAAGGCGCTGTATGTCATCGGGGAAAACCCACTGGCAACTTTGCCGGCCTCCATGGATGTGAAAGGGGCCCTTGAAAAATTGCAACTGCTGATTGTTCAGGACCCGTTTCTCACCGAAACAGGCCGCATGGCCCATGTCGTGCTGCCTGCGGCTACCTATGCGGAAAAAGACGGCACCTTCACGAATCTGGAAGGGAAAGTTCTACGTGTCCGCCAGGCGCTTGATCAGGTCGGAGAAAGCCTGCCGGACTGGCATATCATGACGGCCTTGGCCAACGGCCTCGGTTACGAATGGCCCTATCAGTCACCGCAAGATGTGCAGAACGAAATTATGAAGCTGCTCCCTGGCTACTACAACTTGGGGCAGCCGCGCCGTATTTCTCCCTCAGCTGAGGCATATCTCTCGAACGGATATTCCACCGAAGTTGTCACTCGGTATCGCAAACGGCAGGCCATGGATGACAGCTCACGGCCATTTACTCTCGTGATGGGACAAGTTCTCTACCATTCCGGGAAAATGTCCACGCAGGCGTCAGGGCTCATCAACATTGAACCCAATAATGGACGCATACGAATGAATCCGGCTGATGTGGAGAAACTCGGCCTGACCGAGCAATCCACTATCCGCCTGACTTCGCAGCAAGCGTCTGTGCAGGCCGGAGTAAAAGCAGACCCGGATGTGCAAGCCGGATCGTGCTTTTTCCCTGAACATTTTAATGAGCCTCCGATAAAAGATTTGATGACGACCGAAGTTGATGCCGTGACCGGCGTGCCGTATTTCAAATCGACGCGTGTAAAGATTGAAAAGGTTGGTGCGTAAGAGTAAGCTCGTCCGTCTTTTTGATGTCGTCAAAGGTGGTGGGAATGAGTGTCGGGGCCTTGACCAAAAAAGTTCTGCAGGCGGCGTTGTTCTATGAAATCTGGGACGCCATGAAGGTCACCTTCAAGCACATGTTCCATCGCCCCATTACGTTCCAGTATCCGCGAGAACAGCGCACCATTCCCGACGGGCACCGGGGCGCACTCGGCTTGCTTCGGTATAGCGATGGACGTGATCGCTGCGTGGGCTGCGATCTTTGTGAAGCGGCCTGCCCATCACGTTGCATCAAGGTGATCAGCCAGGAAGATCCTGAACGACCGCTGCAGCGTTTTGCCAGCGAATTTTATATCGACATCACCAAATGCGTCTTTTGCGGATATTGCGTCGAAGCCTGTCCGGTCAATGCGTTGGCGATGACCAAGATGTATGAATACTCGACCCACGACAAGCGTACCCTCCTCTTCGACAAGAAACGGCTCTACGAGGTTGGCGAACGCCACCTCGAGGACGCTAAAAAATATTTGTACACCCATAATCAAGAAAAGAATTCGGACGAAAGCCGGGAGTATCGTTACTACTTCCCGCAGTCCGTCGTGAAGCCCACGCAGTCACAACCTAAACATTTGAGCTGAATCGTACCGTTATGGCTTTCGTGTTTTTCGCGTATTTCGCAGTGGTCAGTATTGTCGCCGGCATTCTGACCGTGGCGTTGAAGAATCCTGTGCAATGCGGCTTGGCGCTTTTGGCTCTATTGCTCCACGTCTCAGGGCTGTTCGTCATGCTGAACGCCGAATTCCTGTGGGCCGTTCAAGTCATCGTCTACGCAGGCGCCATTCTGGTTCTCTACCTCTTTGTGCTCATGTTGTTGAACCTCAAAACTGACGATCGCTATTTCCATGCGAGAACTCCGTATCTCCTGGCTCCGGCAGTCATCGGATTGATCTACCTGCTGTTTCTGCTCCTACGTTCGCCGTTCAGCGGATCTCGCGGTGATGCCTCGACGGCGGCCGTCCTCCTGAACGGAGATGCGCATGCGGTTGGCATCAAGATGTTCAGCGACTACCTGCTCCAATTTGAGATTATCGGTGTGTTCCTGACCGGAGCGATCGTGGGCGCTATTGTTCTTGCCAAGACTCCCAAGTCCATCGAAACGAGGCGGGACGTATGATTCCTTTATCCGCCTATGTTGCCGTCAGTGCCATTCTGTTTACGACAGGCCTGCTCGGCGTCCTCATCCGACGCAATTTTATTATCGTGCTGATGTCCGTCGAAATCATGCTGAACGCGGCCACCATCAACCTGGTTGCCTTTTCTCATTATCTCGAATCCATGCAGGGCCAGATCGTGGCGTTGTTTATCATCGCCATTGCGGCGGGAGAAGCAGCCATCGGGCTCGCCATCATTATTGTCGTATTCCGCGGCAAGATCTCGACCAACGTGGACGAAATGAACCTATTGAAGTGGTAACGTGTCCGACTCCATTGACCTGATCGTAAAATTGATTCCCCTGTTTCCGCTGATGGCCGTTATTGTGAACGGTCTCTTCGGGCATCGCTATTCACACGACCTGGCTCACCGCTTTGCATGGGGTTCGGTCCTCATGTCGTTCCTCTGCGTGCTCGCGGTATTCACGGAAACCTTACGAACCGGAGCAGCCCGTGAGGTCATTGCCTATAAATGGATCTTCGGGGGCGATCTGACGATCAATCTCGCCTATCTGATTGACCCTCTGACCTGCATCATGCTGCTGGTCATTACCGGAGTAGGTTTCCTTATCCATGTGTACTCCGTGGGATACATGCATGGAGAAGCAGGGTTCACACGATTCTTCGTGTACATGAACCTCTTCATGGTGTCGATGCTGCTGCTGGTGATGGGCAACAATTACGTGGTCCTCTTCATTGGGTGGGAAGGCGTAGGTCTCTGCTCCTACCTCCTGATCGGTTATTATTACGATAAGATCTCAGCTGCCAAGGCAGCCACGAAGGCGTTTGTAGTCAACCGCATCGGCGACGCCGGCTTTCTTCTCGCGATTTTCCTCGTGTTCGTGAACTTCAAGACACTCGACTACACGCAGGTCATGCAGAATGCGGCACAGCTGTCGCCGGAAATGGCGACCGCCATCGCGCTGTGCCTCTTGATTGGAGCCGTTGGAAAATCCGCTCAGCTCCCGCTCTACACCTGGCTCCCCGATGCGATGGAAGGCCCGACTCCGGTCAGCGCACTCATCCATGCCGCCACGATGGTCACTGCGGGCGTGTACATGATCGTCCGCAATCATACCATCTTCGACCTGGCGCCTATGGCAATGACCACCGTCGCCTGGATCGGCGGATTAACGGCTCTCTTCGCAGCCACCATCGGATTGGTGCAGACGGACATCAAGCGCGTCCTGGCCTATTCCACCGTCAGCCAACTCGGGTACATGTTCCTCGGCTGCGGTCTCGGCGCCTACACAGCCGCCGTGTTCCACCTCATGACCCACGCCTTCTTCAAAGCCCTGCTCTTTTTATCCGCCGGGTCGGTCATCCATGCTCTCTCCGGCGAGCAGGATATCCGGAAAATGGGTGCGCTGAAGTCGAAAATTCCCTGGACCCACACGCTCTTTCTCATCGGCACGATTGCGATCGCGGGGATTCCTCCCCTGGCGGGATTCTGGAGCAAGGACGAAATTATGGGCCATGCCTTCGTCCACCATCATTACCTCCTGTACGGCATGGCAGCAGTCGGCGCATTCCTGACATCCTTTTATATGTTCCGACTGACCTACCTCACATTCTACGGAACGTCGAGGCTGGATCATCACACGGCCGAGCATGTGCACGAATCACCGATGGTGATGATCGGCCCTCTTGTAGTGTTGGCCACATTGTCTGTCATCGGCGGCTTCCCCGGTGTTCCACCCGAAAACGGTTGGTTCCACCATTTCCTGCATTCTGTAGCAGGCGTAGCTGGCGAAGAACATGCAACCCCGCCCGCGCTGATGTTCGGCCTCATGGGATCGGCCACAGTGATTGCGCTTCTCGGATGGGGCCTCGCCCATTATTTTTACAGCGGACCATCGTCCGCAGCCGCGACCCTGGCCGACCGCATGCCCGGCGTCTATGCCACGCTGCTCAACAAGTATTACGTCGACGAACTCTACGACCGGCTGTTCGTGGAGCCCACGAAGCAATTAGGCAAGCTCTGCGATTGGTTCGATAGGACCATTATCGATGGCCTTGTCCGCTCAATCGACCGCGGTACCGATGCCAGTTCGGCGGCGATCACCTGGACCGAAAAGCACGTCGTCTACGCCGGTTTGAATATTATCGGCTATGCAAACCACCTGTTGGCCCGCTCCTGGCGACGGCTCCAAACCGGCATGGTGCATCAATATGCAGCCATCATCGTGGCGGGACTCTTTATTCTCGTGCACCTCATTCTCCTGATTTGGACGGGAGCCGGCTCCGCCGGTTATTCATTGCGTTGACGCAGTCGATTGCTTGGACACACGATGCTTGAAGAGTTTAGTTTTGGTTTCCCGATCCTCTCGTACCTGATCTTCCTCCCGCTGGCGGGAGCAGCCGTTCTCTGGCTGATCGACGACGAGGATCTTCTCAAGACCACCACCTTGGGCATCACCCTCGTGGAACTGGCACTGGCCTGCCTGGTTCTGGTGCGTTTTGTACCGGACTCTGCGGCGATGCAGTTCGCGGAACACGCACGGTGGATGCCGGCGCTTGGAATCGGGTATCACCTCGCCGTCGACGGCATTAGCGTGCTCTTCGTGGGCCTGACGGCATTCCTGACCGTGCTCGTGGTCATCTACTCCTGGGATACGGTACGCAACCAGGTGCGGCTCTATTTCATGGCCCTCCTGGCGCTAGAAACCACCACCATCGGAATTTTTGTCTCCATCGATCTGATCCTGTTTTTCGTTTTCTGGGAACTGATGCTCATCCCCAGCTACTTCCTCATCAAGCTATGGGGTGGAGGAGCTGATCGTCATTACGCAGCACTCAAATATGTTCTCTATACGCTCCTGGGCAGCGTGTTCATGCTGGTCGGGATTGCCTTGCTGGATATCAACTATCATCAGTGGGCCGTGACCCACCATCTGGACCACGTCTATTCATTCGACCTACTGGAGTTGCTCTCCGTCCCGATTCCACTCTCGCAGCAGATTTTGATCTTCTGGCTCATGTTCATGGGATTCGCCTTCAAGGCACCGGTGTTCCCGTTCCATACCTGGCTGCCTGATGCCCTCGTGGAAGGTCCGATCGGGATGGCCGTCATGTTAGCCGGCATGAAACTGGGCACCTACGGATTCCTGCGATTCACCTTTCCATTGTTGCCTGATGCGTCGAAGAGCGAAGGCGTCGTCTCCATCGTGATGGTGCTGGCCTTGTCTGCCATTCTGTACGGAGCCGTAGTGGCGCTCGTGCAATCGGATTTCAAACGCCTGCTTGCATTCAGCAGCATCAGCCACCTTGGCTTCGTCGTGGTGGGTTTGTTTGCCTTAAACTTTCAGGGCCTCCAGGGCAGCCTGCTCACCATGATCAACCTGGGCTTCAGCACCGCCGGCCTCTTTTTCATGGCTGGCTTTTTGTCGACCCGCCAACAGAGCTCGCACTTATCCTCCTTCGGAGGCTTCGCGAAGCAGGCTCCGCTCCTGGCGACCTTTCTCCTTCTGATCGGCATGGCGTCCATTGGACTGCCCGGCACCAACGGCTTTGTCGGTGAGTTTTTAATTCTCCTGGGAGCCTTCAAAGCCAAATGGTGGTTCGGAGCGGTTGCAGTCCTCGGTGTGATCTTCGGCGCCGCCTATTTCCTCTGGTATTACGAACGCGCCATGCTGGGCCCCCTCAGCAAAAATGTATCGGCGGCCGTCAAGGATCTTCACATGCGGGAAATCACCATTGCGCTCTCGCTGTCGATTATGATCTTGTGGATCGGTCTATATCCCTCACCATTCCTGAGAATGATGAATGGATCGATTCAGGCCCTCGTCGACAGGCTAGATCGTGCGAAAGTCGCCTCAGTAGACACTGTCATCCACGTGCCGGCGAAATAAGATCATGGCTGAATACACCCTACTCATCATTCTCTTCGCCCCTTTCGCTGGGGCTCTCGCGCTGATTTTCGTCTCGAATCGGCAGGTCGCTCTGGTACGCGGTATTGCAGCCGGTTCCGCATTTGTCTCATTGATCGCCTCCGTCTATCTCTTTTACGCCTACGATTCGCTGAGAGGCGGTTTCCAGTTTATCCAGCGCATCGAGTGGTCACGCCAGCTGGGCATTTCACTCCATCTCGGCGTAGACGGAATCGGCACTCCCCTTGTGCTCGCCTCGAGCATTCTCCTATTCGCCGGCATTTTCGTCTCCTGGCACATCAAGGACCGGATGAAAGAGTTCTACATCTGGATCTTGATTCTCGCCGCGGCGACGATCGGCGTTTTCATGTCGCTGGATTTGTTCTTCCTATATTTCTTCTATGAGATGTCCGTGATCCCGATGTACCTCCTGTTGGGCATGTGGGGCAGCCATACCAAGAAGTATCTCGAAATGACGGACGCTGAAGGCTTGAAACAGCGCGACTCCGTCGGATTCATCTTTAACTTTGGCGCAAACAGCAAAGAATACGCGGCGATGAAACTGGTCCTGTTTCTCTCCGCCTTTGCCGTGGCCGCCTTGATGGGCATTCTGCTCATTTATAAATTCTCGGGACTCAACACATTCGACATCCTCATCCTACGCGAAAAGGCTCATTTTTCTGGGCCACTGGCTACGCTTATCTGGCTGTTGATCTTTTTCGGCTTTGCATCGATCGCCCCGATTTGGCCGCTGCATTCCTGGTCTCCGGTCGGCCACGCTGCCGCGCCAGCCGCCACAAGCATGTTGCACGCCGGCGTGCTGATGAAGCTCGGCCACTTCTCGATTATCCGTGTCGCATTTGAAATTCTGCCCGAGACTACCCGAGAACTGATGCCAATCGCCGCGGTCCTTTGCATCTTCAGCATCATTTATGGCGGCCTCGTGGCCTACTATGCGAAGGACACCAAATACGTCATCGGCTATTCCAGTTCCAGCCACATGGGTTACGTGTTCCTGGGCATGGCCGCGTTGGACTACATCAGCCTCAGCGGAGCCGTGATTTACATGTTCGCGCACGCCATGGCTACGGGAATGCTTTTCGCCATGGCCGGCTGGGTCTACGATCAAACCCACACCCGCGACATCCCCTCTCTGGGAGGCCTCTCCAACCGTATGCCGTTTATCTCCGCCGCCTTTGTCGTAGGCTGCATGGCTTCGATCGGAATGCCGGGCACCGTCAACTTCATCGCCGAAGTCATGATCATCGTCGGCAGTTGGAATAAGTACCCGTTCCAGGTCGTAGTGGCTGTGCTCGGAATCGTGCTGACCATGGCGTACCTCTTCAAGATGATGCGCGGCCTGTTCTATGGCTCGATGGCGGAAAAGTACAGCCACTCGCACGATGCCGTGGCGGTTGTCGACCGCATGCCATTGCTCATTATGATTACGGTCAGTATCAGCTTCGGGATTTTCCCGGGACATCTCTACTCGGTCGTCCGCTCGGGGGTCGATCCGCTGATCGCCCGTATCACCAAGGTGGTCCCGGTCGCGGAGCTTCCGATGAACATTCCACGAGCCGCCTCGCCCACCGTGCCCGTATCCGCTTCCCGTGAGGCGATTGCGAAGGTGACCTCGCGATGACTTTTTCCCTGACACTTTCAGTCAGCGACCTCCTGCTCCTGCTTCCCGAGCTCTTTCTCACGCTCTGGCTATGCATCGTCCTGACGGTGGATTTCTCCTTCAAACGAATCGTGCAGGAGCAGCTCGCCTACCTGACCATCCTCGGATTGGTCATTACCCTGGCCGGCCTGGCATGGTTCGACATGACCGGCATCACCGGCACCCTGTTCGGAAAAATGTTTGTCGTGGATCGGATGGCCATCTTCTTCAAAGTCATGATCCTCCTGGCCACCATTCTGGTCATTCTCCTCTCGATCGACTATGTGCACCGCTTTTCCTTCTTTCGAGGCGAATACTACTTCCTCGTCGCGATGTCGGCGTTGGGCATGATGTTCATGGCCTCGGCCAACGATCTCCTATCTCTCTTCGTCACTCTCGAGTTCGCGACATTCGGGTTTTACGTCCTGGTCTCCTATCTGCGCGACGACATGGCCTCTAACGAGGCAGGGCTCAAGTTTTTCATCCTCGGTGTCTTTGCGGCAGGATTGCTGGCGTATGGCATCAGTCTCGTGTACGGTGAAACCGGCAAGCTCGTCTTCCCCGACATGAGCGGTGCCGCCCCAACCACGGGACTTGTCATCGGCTTTCTCCTGATCTTTGCTGCATTGGGGTTCAAGATCGGCGCCGTCCCCTTCCATTCATGGATCCCTGATACGTACCATGGCGCCCCGACCCCCGTGACCGCCTTTTTGTCCATCGCACCGAAAGTCGCAGCCTTCGCCATCCTGCTACGCCTGTTCCTCGTGGCGTTGGCGACCTTCAAGCCGGCCTGGGCCCTGCTCATCGTCGCCGCCTCCATTCTGTCGATGACCTACGGCAATATCGTGGCCATCGCGCAACGAAACATCAAACGTCTGTTGGCGTATTCCGGTATCGCCCAAGTCGGAAACGTGCTGATCGGGCTGGCAGCCGGGACCAAAATGGGCACCGACTCCATTCTGTTCTACCTGCTGACCTATCTCTTCGCGAACCTCGGAGCATTCGCCGTCATCATGGCAATCAGCAATTCGGTGGGGAGCGATGAGATCGACGATTACCGCGGGCTCAACCGGCGCTCGCCGTTCCTGGCATTCGCCATGTTAATTTTCCTGCTTTCTCTGGCGGGAGTCCCTCCGCTCGCCGGCTTCATCGGAAAATTGTATATTTTTGTCGCCGCGATCAAGGAAGGCCTCTACATTCTGATCACCGTCGGCCTCGTCAACATCGTCGTGTCGATGTACTACTACTTGATCGTCGTGAAGAAGATGTACATCAACGAACCGCTCGATTCCTCTCCTATCAAGACCACAGGCCCATTGCGAGCGGTAATCTACGTGGGATTGGCCGGAACGCTCGTGATCGGAATCTATCCACAACCGTTCCTCGACTGGGCCGTGGCTGCCACCCTGATGTTCTCCAATCTCGTCGGGCCTGCCGCGGCCATTACTCCACCGGTCGCACCGTTCGGGGGTTGAAGACCCCCGCGGAATCACCGCTACGATTTCAATCAATTCCCTTCGCTTATCAATGCCTTCTGCTACAATACGATGTGCAGCCCACTGGCTGCGTGCAAATGCTTCGCACTCGACTCACGGACTCCCGGTCACCGCATCCGCGGGAACTGCATCATGGCCATGGACGAACAGAAGTCCCAACAGGCTGCCAACGCCGCCCTCGACTCCTCCCTTCCGGCCACACCGCAGGCGGAGGGAATCCTTGCACGGGTGTCATTTCTCAATCCGCTGCTTGAAACCTTTCAAAAACGATCGATCGAACAACGAGTATTGGCCGGGTTCGGGCTTGTCTTTGCCGGCATCCTGGTCATTTCCGCCATTTCCTACCGTAACATGACCGTCCTCATCCGCAATGGCCACCAGGACCAGCGGAGTCACGAGTTCATTCAGTTTATCGGCGCAACCGGAGAAGCAATAGACGACGCGGAGAACGGCCACCGGCGGTTCTTGGTCACCGGAGACGAGAGCTATCTCGCTTCCTACAATACCCTTCGAGAACGTGCCCCGGAATATATTCGTTATCTGCGTGAACTCACCGACCCAGACAGCAGCCAACGCGCGCATGTCAGCGATCTCGAGCATTTGATCACCCAGCAACTGCAGGAAGAGCGGGCCGCCATTGAACTGCGGGCTAAGACGGGCTTTGAATCGGTGCGAGGGATGGCCCTGACGGGAGTCGCGAAAACCGCGCTCGATTCAGCCAGGCGTCTGCAAGCCCAGATGGAGCAGGAGGAAACCAAAGCGCTCGCGCAGCGGGTGATCGAATCGACAACGACCACCCGCTCCAGCATCATTCTCCTGACCATCGGCGCGATGCTGCTGTTTGTACTGCTCGCGGCCGTGTACTACCTGATCCGTCATGATATTACCGAGCGGCGTCGTATCGCCGACGAACTCCACAGACGTGGGGAACTCCTTGAAGCGGCCAATAAGGAGTTGGAGGCCTTCAGCTATTCCGTGTCGCACGACCTGCGCGCACCGCTGAGACATATTGACGGCTACGCCTCGCTCCTGGCGAAGGCCGCCGCCATTTCGTTGGATGACAAGGCCAACCGTTACCTGCAGACGATTTCCGAATCCGCTACCAGAATGGGGCAACTTATCGACGATCTGTTAGTGTTCTCCCGCATGGGCCGGCAGGAAATGTTGCGGGGGACGGTCAATTTGAACCAATTGATCGCCTCCGTGCTGCATGATCTTCGACATGACTTGCAAGATCGCGCAATCTCATGGACAATCGCTCAACTCCCTGAGGTCACGGGAGACGCAGCTATGTTGCGGCAGGTGTTTATGAACCTGGTTGCCAACGCGATTAAATTTACCGGCACCAGGCCGCAGGCCACCATCGAAATCGGGAGTCTGGACAATGGGCTGGATGAGGCGGTGTTATTCGTACGCGATAATGGGGTAGGATTCGATATGCGCTATGCCAATAAGCTCTTTGGTGTGTTTCAACGGCTCCATCGAGCAGATGAGTTCGAAGGGACAGGCATCGGACTGGCCAACGTCCGACGGATTATTCACCGACATGGCGGGAAAACCTGGGCAGAAGGTGCGCTCGGCGAAGGCGCCACCTTTTACGTCAGCCTCCCGATAGCGAGGCCCTCGGCATGACCGTCTCCAAACCCATTTTGCTGGCCGAAGATAATCCGCGCGATGCCGAACTGGCGCTCGCAGCCATGGAAGAGCATCACCTGGCCGACAAGGTCATCCTCTGCCATGACGGGGCAGAGGTATTGGACTATCTCTACTGCCGCGGCCACTTCAAAACGCGTCTCCAGGGCAATCCCGCGGTTGTTCTGCTCGATTTGAAAATGCCCAAAGTCGATGGCCTTGAGGTTTTACGCACCATCAAGAGCGACGCGGCCTTGAGACCCATCCCGGTCGTCATGCTTACCTCCTCCCGCGAGGAACGGGACCTGGCTGAAAGTTATGCCCTCGGCGCCAATGCGTATGTGGTCAAGCCGGTCGAGTTTCACCAGTTCCTCAAAGCGGTCAAGGAGCTCGGGGTGTTCTGGGGTATGATCAATGAACCGCCTCCTGAAGGAGCGAGCCGGGCAAGCGGCCGAGCGACCTAACCCCCTGATCCCAATACATACGATGACTCAGCCTCTGCGATTCATCCATCTTGAGAGCAACCCGGCGGACGCGGAGCTGATTGACTCCACCCTCCGGAATGCCGGCATTCTTTGCCAATCAAAACGCGCCCAGACGCGAGAAGAGTTTTTGGCGGCACTCCGCCAGGAAGGCTACAGCCTCATTCTCGCCGACACCGCTGTCTCAGGCTTCGATGGAGCCGCGGCCCTCGAGCTCGCACGGACCCTGCACCCTGATATGCCCTTCCTCTTCGTCTCCGCTACGCAAGGAGAGGAGTTCGCCATCGACATGATGCAGCGCGGGGCAACCGACTACATCTCCAAACAACGTCTAGGCAGGCTGGCGCCGTCCATCAGAAGAACCCTGCGCGAACTCGATGAACGGCTGGAGCGCAAGCGGGCGGAAGATGCGTTGCGCATGAGCGAAAAGCAGTTTCGTCAGGCGCAGAAAATGGAAGCCGTCGGGCGCCTCGCAGGGGGACTCGCTCACGATTTCAACAATCTGTTGACCGTCATCATGGGGCACAGCCAGATACTCCTGGGAGAACTGCCCTTCGGCAATCCGGTGCGCGCAAAGATCGAAGAGATGCAGAAGGCCGGCGAGCGGGCTGCAAACTTGATTCGCCAACTCATGGCCTTCAGCCGCAAGCAGCCGGTGGAACCGCAAGTCCTGCCGTTGAATTTGGTCCTCAGCAATGTGGAGGGCATGCTCCGGCGCCTGATCGGAGAAGACATTCAACTGGTAATCCGCCCCGACCCCCACAACGGCCATGTGAAGGCGGATTCGGGGCAACTGGAACAAGTGCTCATGAATCTGGTCGTGAACGCCAGGGATGCCATGCCTAACGGCGGCCTGCTCGCAATCGAAACGTCACAGACAGAACTGGCACGCACCCCGATGCATCATCTCCACCCGCTGCCATTGGGACAATATGTCAAATTGACGGTTACCGATACCGGGTGCGGCATGGATGCGGAGGTGCTTGCGCACCTATTCGAACCGTTTTTTACCACGAAAGAAGAACACAAAGGCACGGGGCTCGGACTGTCGACGGTGTTCGGTATCGTCACCACCTGCGGGGGCGGGATCGATGTCTGGAGCCAAGTCGGACATGGCACCACCTTCGATCTGTATTTCCCGCGCGCGAATCCGCAAACCCCAGCCGCCTACGCTGCGGAACCTCAAGGCCGGCCCCGCCAAGGGTCGGAAACGATTCTCCTTGTCGAGGACGACAGCGGCGTACGCAACCTGGTCCGTCACGAATTGGTCAAGACCGGCTACCAGGTGATCGAAGCCAAAAACGGTGTCGAAGCCTGCTTGACCGCCACGCAGCAAAGTTATCACGTTGACCTCCTTCTGACCGACGTGGTGATGCCAGGCATGAATGGTCGTGAACTCGCGCAACATCTGTCCGTTATCAAGCCGAACCTGAGAGTCCTGTTCATGTCCGGCTACCTGGACGATATTTGCGTGAATAGCGGGATGGACCCCCATCGAACCACGTTTTTACAAAAGCCTTTCGCCCCGGATCTTCTGCTGCGCACGGTGCGCGCATTGCTCGACTCGTCCTCGCCTGGAGCGGGACAGGCTCAGCACCGGACGTCTCCTCCTGGCCAAGCTCCGCGCACAGCACGTGCCTCCTGACAAGGTTTTTCCGCCGGCCGGTTGTCCGCAACGGATTTGACCCATGCACCCATCCTTTTTATACTGAGTTCGCAAGAAGCGGTTCATGGGCGGTTTCCTATCTTGAGGATGAAGGCCAGAGTGTATCGATGATCGACCGCAGCCCGCAGGCATCCCGATCTGTTCGACGATTGAGGGTCTTGTGCGGCTGTCTCCTGTCGCTCTGTATCGGGGGAGGCCTTGAGGCAGGGGCAGGCTCCGCAGAGCAGGTCTCCTGGGAACGATTGACCGCGGGCATGCATGTAGCGCTCTGGAACCCTATCGAAGCCTGCCCCCAGGTTCCGGCTTTGCTCATGTTACAGGTCGACCCCGAGCGATTCCGATTTTCCATCTATCAATTTCGGGATGAAGGGCTCCGGGCGCCGCTCTCGATTCACGACTGGCAGCAGCGCACCGACGCCTATGTATTGTTTAATGCGGGGCTGTTTCGCGAGGACTATTCCTACCTGGGTGTTTTGCTGAAAGAGGGGCGGTCGCTCGGCGGCAAGAAACATCATTCTTGGCAAGGACTGTTCGCTGCGGAACCGACTGACGGGAAACTTCGCAAAGCGCGCGTACTGGACCTCGCCTTCGACGGATTCACCGAAAATCCTCCGCTCTACCGGGAAGCCGCACAGTCGCTGATGTTATTCGACCGGACCGGCAAGCTCCGGGTGCGAGACAGCGGAAAACGCGCATTTCAAACCGTGGTGGCGGAGGACGGGCAGGGCACTATTCTCGTGATCAAAACGGTTGATATCGTCTCGCTCCATCACCTTGCCGATTGCTTACATCGGCAGCTGCCTTCGCTTGAGCAGGCTATGGCAATGGATGGAGGCGCATCTTCAGATGTCATCGCCAGCCCCGACCTGCTCCACGCCGCCCAGGAAACCACCGCACAAGCGACGTGGCGATCGCTCCTGGCGGGGAACATGGGCGTACATATTCCCCTGCCTACGGTCATCGGCATCAGTCCGCGTACGCCTCCGCGCGGCACACCGGCTCAGGACTCATCACTGACTCCCCATGGACGATGACTGTCACCGGCCTAGCGGCCCGGCGCGACGGGAAATCCTGCCTCGGTCCAGGCGTTCATGCTCCCCACAACATTGTAGACGTGCGTATAGCCCAGGTCGGCCAGCGTCTCTGCGGCAATGTTGCTGCGATGACCCGATTGGCAATAGACGACAATATGGTCGTCCAACTTCGCGCCCAATTCCCGATGCCGGACCTTCATCTCACGAAAGTCGATGTTCAGGTCGGTGCCGGGAATCATACCGGACGCATGCTCCTCCGGGGAACGCACATCGACCAGCACAAACCCCTTGGCGCTCATCGATGGGACCTTGACCAGCCCGGCTCGTAATTGCTGTACGCTCAACACGTAGGAATGATAGGCGACGGCGGAGTGAGGTCCCTCAAGTAGAAGACCGCACAGCACGACCGCGCATGTAATAGAAGTGACATATCTCATGGCCACTGCTCCTTTGCTCAGGCCGGAATGGGTACACGACGCATGGTATATGATAGGAGCCTGATGAAAAGTTGGTCAAGTCTTACGGTCCTTGGCCTATTCCTGGCCCTCGCAGGCTGCGGAGAGGGCGCCATCATGGCCAAAGATGCCGACAATGGGGGGGTGGTCGTGTACCCGTACCGCCCCGAACAAGGCACCTTACTCTCGTCATTCCGGAAGGAAGCCGTGCACCTCATGCAACAGAAATGCCCGGGCGGATACACGACGGTTCGGGAAGGAGAAACGAAGGGTCGGCTCCGCCAGGCTAGCCCCATTGCCGGATCGAGCGACGTGGTAGAAGAGCGGCGCTGGGGGATTCAATTTCAGTGTAAGTGAGCTTAGGAAGAAGCGGCTTGTCCCTGCGTTAGATCGTCGATCGTCAAGAGGCTCAGGACCCTCACCCCGGTCTGCTCGACACGGGCGCGGCCGTCCTGCTCTTTTCGATCGACAATCACCAGCACGTCTTTGACCTCCAACCCGGCCTCACGGGCTGCGACAATCGCTTTCACCACGGACCCGCCGCTGGTCAAGACATCATCAACGATTAGGGCCCGATCCCCAGCCTTCACAACACCTTCGACCAATCGACCGAGCCCGTGGTCCTTCGCTTGTTTCCGCACAAAAAATGTGCGCCATTCCCGGCGAGGAGACGCCGAATAGGCATAATCCGAAATAGACGTGGCGATGGAGATCGCCCCGATCTCCAGCCCGCCAAGACAATCTATCTGGAGATTCCCGATCACCTCCAAGGCGTTCTTGGCAACCAGGTGGCGGGCATGGGGAAACGCCATCAACGTCCGGCAATCCACATAAAAGGGACTGAGCAACCCCGAAGCCAGCTTAAAGCCACCCTTAGGATCCCATTTGAACGACTGCGTCTTGTGAAACGCAGCGACGAGGTCATCATTCAGCACACCGGGTGTTTCCGTTCGATCGCGAATTTTCACGTGGTCATCTCTCATGGGTTCAACTGCACGCACATGAATATGGGAACTGCCGTTCATCCTCCAGGGCACAACGAGTGACCCAGCCGGCAACTACTTTAACAGACCGGCGGACCATCGGAGCAAACTGCGCGGCATTCTGCCACAGGCCGATAGCAAAGTGAAGTCAGGGCGCATGCGTTTACCTGATATCATTTCCCCGACATGAAGAGGGACGGATAGGGGAACTCGCGCGTCCACTCGCAGCCCAACGCAAGAGAAGCGGCAACAGGATCGCCCACAAGAAGGATAGCAACAGCAACGAGAGCCGTTCATGGCCACCTATCCGGAGCGCCCCCATTTGATGCCCCGCGTAGTAACTCAATGGACCGCAGATCCCACCGATAAGCGCCGCTGTCATATTGCGTCCAGCCAACCATCGAAGAGATCCTGTCAATGTTGTTGCGAAGAGACACCAGAGCGCGATTAACCACGGCGGGCACCAGGGAGGGTCAAACGGACTGTGCACAAACTGGAGCAACCCCACAGCGGCAAGAGCGCTATCCAGCAACGATCCGAACAAGCCGACCGTGAGAACGATTCGAATGGTGGAAGAAGGATCAGCCGAGAGCCGTATATTCACGCAAACCAGGCAGGCCACCAGGATCGGGCTAAGCCAATAGTGACCGCGGCCAGCCCCGAGCACAGCGATCCACCAACCGATCTGAAAGACCACCGCATTGGCGATGACCCCGCTCATCCTGCCAGGGGATCCTGGCGCCAACCCGATTTGGCGAACAACAGGTGCGCGGTCGAAATCGAGCGTTCAAGGAATCCGCCTTCGCAGTAAGACAAATAAAACTCCCACAGCCGTAGAAACTCTGCACGAAACCCGAGCCTCCTCACATGTTCGACATTGGTCCGGAGATTGTCGCGCCATCCGCGCAAGGTGGGGGGGTAGTGCGCGCCGAAATCCTGCAAGTGCAACAGATTGAAGTCCGAGGCCTGCGCCATGGCTCGACACAGGGCCGTCACGGAGGGAATGCAACTGCCGGGAAAAATGAAGCGCTGGATAAAATCGACCGACCGCTTCGCCCGTTCATAGTATCGCTCATCGATGGTGATCGCCTGGAGCAGCATCAGCCCGTCGGGCTTCAGCAGCCGACTGCAGACCTCGAAAAACGTGGCGTAATATTCATGGCCCACGGCTTCGATCATTTCCACCGACACCAGCTTGTCGAATCGCACACCCAGCGCAGGCAAATCCCGGTAATCGGTGAGCAACACCCGCACACGATCGGATAGGCCGGCCTCACGAACCCGGCGGACCGCCAATTCATATTGGGCGCGTGAAATGGTCGTCGTCGTCACCCGACACCCGTAGGTCGTCGCGGCGTGACAGGCCAGGCCGCCCCAGCCGGATCCGATTTCCGCCAGATGGTCGTCTTCCGTGAGATGGAGTTTGCGGCAGATCAGATCGAGCTTCGCGCGTGAGGCCTCCTCTAGCGTGCTGTCGGGCCGTTGGAAATAGGCGCAGGAGTACATCATGGTCCGGTCCAGCATCTGCGCAAAGAATTCATTGCTGAGATCGTAATGGGCCGCAATGTTCCGTCGGCTTCCCGTTTTGGTGTTCCGCCGGAGCCGATGCGCAAGCGTGAGCAGCGGGGCGGACAAGCGCGCCACCCCTCGTTCCATGCCGTCCACGAGCGGTCGATTCAATGCGAAGATCCGCACCAGCGCCGTCAGATCGTCGCAGTGCCAATCGCCCCGAGCATAACTTTCTCCCGCGCCCACCGTCCCGCTCCACGCGATGTCCAAATAACAATCTGACACCAGAATGGTAATCGTCGCTTTGAGGGTTGAGACGGAACAAGGTTCACCGAAAACCGTGCGGTGCCGCCCCTCGATCACCGTAATCGTTCCCCGCTGGAGGCGGCGTAGACGGGCCCGGACGATTCGCCGGGCAAGACGGACCAGCAGGCCAGGAGAAGGATCAGATCCTGCGGCATGCTGTGCGCACAGGTCCACAGCAGGTGAACAGTCGGTCGGCACGAGGTCATTCATCCGGATATCCTCCTTGCATCCGCGGAAGCCCCCACTCTGTTCGGATGGGAGATGAAGGGACAGCGTTTCAGCCACAGGCGCAACGCCTGCCAGTAAATCGCCCCGATGACCTGCATCGTCAGCAGCGGATAGCGCGACAAGACACGCGCCAGCGAACGTCCGGTGATGTCCTCACGCCGCAGGATCATCGTAGCGTCGAAGAACCGTTCTCCTCCGCGCCGGTTCTCCATATGGACGAATACACCAGGGCCCGGCGTGCCGAACCGCCAATCGTAATCCACCTCCATGTCCATGAACGGCGAAACATGAAACTCTTTCCCGAAGCGATACCGGTGGCGACGACCGATCCCTTCATCCAGGGATTGTCCCAGCACATAACAATGTTGCTCCCCCCACGGCGTATTCGTCACTTCGGCCACGACGGTTTCGACCCGCTGGTCGGCTGGGTCGAAGCAGAAATAAAAGCTGACCGGGTTGAAACCGTACCCGAAGTACCGCAGGTGCGTGAGCAGTCGGATCGGGCCGGCCGGCCGGCGACCGGTTTTCGATTCGACGAGGTCGCGCACACTGTCGTCCAACGGCAAGGCGGGGTCCCCCAGATGGTCCCGCCGGTTGAAGCAGGCGACATTCGACCGTTGAACGGACCACAGCCACCGTTCACGGAACAGCATCGGTAGTTCAGCCAGATCCAGATACATCATGAAGATCGAATACCGGAACGCGTGGGGGACCGGCGCAGAGCGCCGATGCCTGACCGTTCCTTCATAGATACAGCTCTTCATGCCTGCCCCGCCGTCAGCGCGCGACAGGCCCTCATGGCACTCTTCACGCCGTCTTCATGGAAACCAAACCCCCAGTAAGCCCCGCAATACCACGTTCGTCGACGTCCATTGATCTCCCCATGCCGTTGCTGCGCGGCGATCGCGTCGGGAGAAAACACCGGATGGTGATAGGTGATGCGCTTGAGAATCGTCGCCGGATCGATCGCGTCGGACCGATTTAGCGTCACGCAGAACTCGCAGGGAGCCGTCAGTCGCTGAAGTGTATTCATATGATACGTCACCAGGACCCGATCCGCCTGCGTCGGCAGCAGGTGATAGTTCCAGGCGGCCCAGGCGAGCCGTCGCCTCGGTAAGAGCGATCGATCCATGTGCAGGACTGCCTCGTTGGGCTGATACTTGATGGCTCCGAGAATGTCCCGCTCGAGCGGCGAGGGATCCGCCAACAGAGCCAAGGCCTGGTCGCTATGGCAGGCCAGGACCACGCCGTCGAACCGTTCCATCTGAAAATTGCCGGTCCGGTCGCGTCCCCGCACCTCGACCCCTTTCGGGATTCGGCTGATGGCGGACACCGGAGACCGGAGTCGGATCCGGTTCCGGAAGGGGCGTACCAATTTGTCGACGTAACGTTGCGAGCCACCGGTGATGACCCTCCAGGTCGGACGCGCGTCGACCGACAACATACCGTGGTTTTTGAAAAACTGGACAAGATACCGAGCGGGACACTCCCAGATCGTGGCGGGGCCGGCCGACCAGATCGCGCCCGCCATCGGAACGATGTAATTGCGAACGAAGGGTGGGGAGTAGCGGTTCTCCTCCAAATAGGCTCCCAGGGAGGGCCCCGGGCCAAGCCCATCCAACAGTTTCAGCGAGTCGCGATTGAAACGGAGAATGTCCAGGATCATGCGATAAAACGAGGGTCGCAGCAGGTTGCGCCGCTGCGCAAAGAGACGATTCAGCGAGGTGCCGTTGTACTCCAACCCGGTCTCCTCACAACGCACACTGAAACTCATGGCGCTGGGCTGCGAGGCCACACCCAGGCGATCCAGAAGCGCAATGAAGTTCGGATAGGTCCAATCGTTGAATACAATGAACCCGGTGTCCACCGCATAGGTCGTCCCCTGCAAGTTCACATCGACCGTGTTCGTATGACCGCCGATGTACTCGCCCGCTTCATAGATGGTGAGGTCATGATCCGGATGAAGCAGGTGCGCCGCCGTCATGCCCGCGATGCCGGTGCCGACAATGGCAAGTTTCATGGCTGCTTCACCATCCTCGCGCAAAGACGAGCATACAGACGGTCCGGGACCAGAATCAGGAACTTGACCAGCAGGCTGAATCGCCGGGGAAAATGAATCTCCGGCTTCCCGGCCTCGATCCCGTCGACGATACGGCAGGCCGCCTCATCGGCTTCGATCCTGAACGGCATCGGGAAGTTGTTGCGGTCGGTCAACGGTGTCCGCACAAATCCCGGACACACGACCGAGACACGAATGCCGTCCCGCGCGAGATCGATGTGCAGCGATTCAAACAGGTTTTTGATGGCGGCTTTCGACGCGCCATAGGCTTCGGCGCGAGGCAATCCTCGATAGGCGACCGTACTGCTCATCCCCACCAGCTGCGGCGACGGAGACTTTCGCAACAGCGGCAGGATCGCCTCGATGCCGTAGACCATACTCAGGAAGTTGGTGCGGATCGTCCGTTCGAATAGGGCGCTGTCGAATGAGGCCACGTCGACATATTCACAGGTGCCGGCATTGAGGAAGGCGATGTCGAGCCCGCCCACACGACGAGAGATGTCTTCCGCCGCCCGGCGATTGGCCTGTCGGTCCGTCACATCGAGCGGAAGGGCCAGGACACGATCACCGCATTCACGGACCAGCGCGTCGAGAGCCGCTGCGTTTCGGGCCGAGGCAACCACTCTGGCCTCCCGGCGAACCAGCTCGATCGTCACCGCTCGACCGATGCCGGCCGAGGCCCCGGTCACCCACACCCGTCGCCCTGTAACGCTGATTCGACTCATGGTTCAGACTCGACCCTTGATAATCCGGATCACAGTTCCGATCAGAGGAAGCTGCTCGTACAACATCGCACCGGCATCGAAGTAGTCGCGGTGGTAGAACACCTTGTCCCGAAAGCGAATGTGCGTCGAACCGGGGACCGTCACCAACGCCCCGCCATTCAACCGTGTATGCTTCAGGCGCATCGTCCACATCAACACGGCACGATTTCCCTGGGTTATCTCATCCTCGAACACGAATGAACAGGACTCGACCCGCGCATAGAGGTCCGTCAAATACTGTCGGAGCGCGGGGAGTCCGGCAATCCTATGAAAGGGGTCCTGAAACTCGACGACGTCGTCGTAGAGATCATTCAACAGGTCTAGAGACTGCACGTTCAGACGGCCATAGGTATGTTTGAATCGTTCGACCACCTGTTGCATGACGAACGGCATCCCTCTGTCACTCTTCTACGCGGGAAGCCGGCGCATGGATTGGTCCAGCTACCGGCTTTTCCGTGTGTGCAGGAGCCCTTCTTTCAGCGTCTCATGGATCGGATCCGTCCCGAGCCAGATGGCGAAATACGCCGCCGCGAAGTCGGCCCCTTCCACCAGGCCCTTCCGCTCCCCATTCAAGGCAAGTTCAGTCCCGACTCCTGGAAGGTAGGTCAACCCATACCGGTCGCCAGGCTGCACGTCCTGATACAGTCGATGCATCTGATCGATGCGGGGCTTCAGGAGGGTCATCGTGGTCGAGGACACATTGTCGGCCAGCACCTTCATCGCCGCCTTGCCGAAGTCTCCGGCTTGAATGGCCCTGAAGTACGACAACTCCAGACGTTTCGGTACGTCCTCCAACACACGCTCGACGTTGGTGCCCGGCACGAGATAGAGTGCCCCGACATACACCTTGATCGTGCGCAGAAACTTCGCCAGCCCGACCCCTTGAAGGCGCATCGCAAGGGGGCCGGCCTGGAACGTCTCGGCAAACGTCACGCCTTCGATTTCAGCGGCTCTGCCTGAAACAGGCGCGACCAGCTGCATCGAGGCAACCATTCCGATGACGGCGAGCCAACTTGAAACGCCTCGTAGTCCCTGCATGGTCTCACTCGCATGTCACTCCCGGCCGGGAGCCGGACAGACCTGCCTGAACGTCCGAACGCCGGTCAGGAGAATCTCCGCACTTGCTCAGCCAACGTGCCTGCAACCAAGGCCAAATTAAACGGCCAGGCATAGCGCAACTCGACTCCGGGATACTGCGGGCGCAGATGCTCGAGGATTTCCGGAATCTCGACTTCCGAATGTGACCCACCCGGAGTGAACATCGTGGTCGCCACCGTAATGTGGGTCGCGCCCTGTTTGGCCAGTTGCTCGACCGACTCTTCCAAGGTCGGAGCACAAAACTCATTGTAGGCCACGGCAAACAGCACCTCGCCGAGTTTCGCGCGTAACTGCGCGGCCACCGCTTCAAGCCCGGCCTGATAGGGATCCGTCTCCGCGTTCCTCGGCCACTGGCGAATCTTGGCATCCAAGTCCATCTCTTCGGCCGATGCCGGTTGCTTCGCCGCGCGCCGTTGCGCCTCAAGCCGTTTCAATTTGGTCACCATGTCTTGAGGGCACCCCCGGGGAATCCCGCCATGCCCCACCAAAATCACACCCTTCCGCACTGTTGCCATCTCGTCACTCCTCCCATTGAATGTCACATTCACCGGCGCTCACACCGACCCGCTTGCATCCATCACCGCCCCTTCCACGACAACATGCGGTATGGCATCCTTTCTATACGTGGTTCCTGAGCATCAGCTCCTTCGGATGCGGATTCAAATAGACCTGCTCGCGAATATATCCGACATCAAAGATCTGCACATAGTGCTTGATCAACGTGAGAGGAACAATCAAGGGTGTGAGTCCCTGATGGTAATCCTCGATCACACCCAGCAGCTCCGTCTTTTCTTGCGCATCCAGCCGCCCTTTGAAATGCCCGAGGATGTGATGAAGCACATTCACATGTTTGCGCACTGTCGCCCGCACAGCCAACGCCTGCATAAAGAGTTCGCCATACCGCAGAACAAGATCTCTGGGGCGATACTCATTGACCTGCGCCACCAGACGGCCGAGCTGACGATAGTGCGGGGCGCTATGTGCCAGCAGCAGGTACTTGTGCACGGTGTGAAAGCGCACCACCGCCTGTCTCGTCGCTCCGTTTTTTGCCAGATCCTGCCAGCGGCGATAACAGAACACCCGTTCGATAAAATTCTCTCGCAGTAGTGGATCGCACAACCGTCCTTCTTCTTCCACCGGAATCAGCGGGAAGCGCCCGACGAAGGCGCGCGCGAACAGGCCCACTCCCTTGCGACCCGGCATGCCATGTTCATTGTAGGTGCGAACCCGCTCTACTCCGCAGCTGGGCGAATCCTTCTTGAACACATAACCGGACAGACCCACGCTTTCCAAATCATCCAGGCGCCTGACCGTCATGGCCTCCAGCGCTCGCGTATGATCCTGTCCGCTTTTGATAGCCACCAACCGTGGCTGTTGCGGATTGCCGACCAGCCGCATCGCTTCTCTCGGCGTGCCGAGTCCGGCCTCGATCTCGGGACAGACCGGCACCCACTCCACGTAACGGCCTAACACATCGGTCAAGAACAGGTCGCGTTTGTGGCCGCCATCGAAACGAACTTGTTCGCCGAGCAAACAACGGCTAATGCCGAGGCGGAGCGCCGGAGGCCTCATGTCGCCACCTTCTGTTTGCCAAGATCCAAGTATTCCTGACGGGCTTGCCGATGGTCCACAATGGGCTCCGGATAGTCCGATCCGATGCGGCATCCGGCGCGGACCTGCTCATCCTGCGGCATGAGTTGCGGCTCATGAATCCATTTCGTCGACACACGGCTCAGTTCCGGCACGTAGCGTCGCAGATAGTCGCCCTCGGGATCGAATTTTTCGCTTTGCAGGGCCGGGTTGAAAATTCTGTACCCCTGCATCGCGTCCGTTCCCGTCGAGGCGCACCACTGCCAGTTTCCATTGTTGGCAGCCAGGTCTCCGTCAAGGAGGTGCTGCATGAAATAGCGCTCACCACTCTGCCAATCGACCCGCAGATCCTTGACCAGAAAAGACGCGACGACCATACGCACACGATTATGCATCCAGCCCGTCTGGTTCAACTGGCGCATGCCGGCATCCACTATCGGGAAACCGGTCCGCCCCTCGCACCATGCGGCCCACAACCGGTCACGCACAGGTCCGTTTGGACGGGGGGCGGGAAGTCCCGGCTTAGTCTTGAACGGTCCCTCGGCTACGTGGGGAAATGCCGTCAGAACCTGCTGAAAAAATTCCCGCCAGACCAGTTCATCCATCCAGGTGAACACATCGGCGCGGGAGACCTGACCGCCTTTGGAGAGGGTGTTCAAGGCCGCATGCACCATGGTACGGGCAGAGATCGTTCCAAAACGTAAATGGGGAGACAGTTTGGAGGTGCCGTCTTGCGCCGGAAGATTCCTGCCGGTGACATAATTATGAACCGGGCCTTTCAGGAACCACTGCAGCCTCGCGCGCGCGGCCTGTTCGCCCGGTTCGATCCACATCGCCACAGGCTGATACCCCAGGTCCTGCGCCGTGGGCAAAGACGGTGAGTCTGCCGCCTTGGAGAGCGAGGGGAACGAGGGCACCGCCAGCAAGGGCGACGCAGCAGCCCGCCACTTAGTCCACCAGCGGTCGCGATACGCACTATACCGTTGAAAGGGGTCTCCCGTGAGCCCGCGCACCTCCTCGGCTTCAAACACCACATGGTCTTTGAAGGTCCTGACCGTACGACCCTGGCGAGCCAGTCCCTGTTGAACCGTACGATCCCGCGCTACAGCCGCGGGTTCGTAGTCTCGATTCCAATAGACGGCATCGATCGCAAGTTCCTGTGCCGTCCGCAGCACCGTTTCAATCGGCTCGCCCATTCGCCAGGCCAGGGACACTCCCAGTTCCGTCAGCGAGCGGCTCAACTCTTCCAGACAGCCCAACATAAACCCGACGCAAGCGGATCCGAATATATGCGAGCGCAGCAACGGCTCGTCGAACACAAAGAGCGGTACAATCTCCTGGCACTCCTTGCAGGCCGCAGACAGGGCAGGGTTGTCATGAAGCCGCAGGTCACGACGAAACCAGACCAGGCCTGTCATGAGGGCACCTCGGGAGAAGAAGAGGCCAGTCTCGTGGTGGGCGGAACCGGATCAGCAAACAGAACCCGCCGCCAGGCAACATAACAAAGAAACACGGCCGTCGTGACCATAAACCCCGTGCGAAGGTGATGGAAGCCGAATTGAAATTGATTCATCAGTTCGCTCGTGAGGCCGAACCCGCCATAGGCCATGGCCAACCCCCAGGCCCAGGGACGCAGAAATAAAAATCCGTAACCGATCAGAAAATGCGCGGCCGGTGAATGCAACTTCACCACATAGGCCATTGGACCGGCGATCGTCACGCCGAACAGTTTGAGCGCATAGGCGGGGAAAAATTCGATGATGAGCACATCGATCAATCCCACCAGCACAAAGAGCGCCCCGAACAATTTGATATCGATGCCGCGCGGAGTGGCCTGTTTCATCATGTTCCCGATCTCCTTCCCTGCGGATACCGCGCCGTGACGTCCGTTCTCCCTCATCGCACCCAGGCATCGGGAAACGCCTGCCACCAAGTCATGGGATGCGCATTCCGCCACTGGGTCTGTTCCTGCCAGAGCCGATCGGAGGCCGCCTTATTCAACCGCACCGCCATCGCGGCGCTGACATCGGATTGTTGGCGAACGCTGGTTTGAATCATTTCTTTTGCCATGCGCGCGAGACCGCCCGGCGGATCGACGAGATCTTCGGTATGCCGGTACGCCAGGTTCAAGTACAGGTGTTCTACCGCCATCCAGCTTTCGTCCTTCGACAGTTGCTCGAGGTACGCATCAATGGCCTGATAGACATAGGTCAACCGAACGTACGCCTCGACCGACGGATGCTCCTGAATCGCCTGCTCGCACGTTTCCAACGCGCGGCGATAGTCGCCGGCCAGCAGGTAGAGCCCCGTCTTTTCAACGCCCGCTATCGACGATCCCTGTGCGGGGTGCGCCTGCACCTCAGCGAGGGACGCTCCGGAGATAATGAGCAACCATCCGAGCAAGGCAATAGTACGTGTCACGCATCACCTATTTGGCAGGGCCGCCATGTGATCCCATCTGACCTTTGTATAACGTCTGACCGGCCACCCGCGTCACCGCCACTTCCCTCACGGCACTCTCTGCTTTGATTCCCAACCTCACCACCGTTCCCGGTTCACCTCTGACCATCAACGCGACCTGCTCATACGTTTTGCCGGTCACGACTGAGCCGTCAACCGTCGTGATTTCATCCCCCGACTTGAGCCCGGCCTTCTCCGCCGGTCCATCCGGTAGCACTTGGGCGATATACAGCACTGCCGTATCGCCCACTCGCTCTGCTCCGACATGCAAGGAGACTCCGATGACGCCATCCGGTATCGTCACCTCCAGCGCGTACGATCCTCCCGGAGCCCCGGACTTCTCCTGGCCCTCCGCGGCTAAAGCTCTGCCGGTTCCATCAGGCCACTGACTCAGACAGAGGGTCAAGCAACCAAGGACTATCCAGGTCCTCATAGATGTGTGTTTGTGCATCTCGCCACTCCCTTCTTCACAATGATCGTTAAGAGGCCAACCCCACCAAGCACAACCCTCCCACGAGCACGAGCGAATTCAAATAGAGCGACCGCTGATGCAGCCGTTCCCAAGACGCTTTCAAAACCGGATCGACAGCACCACGGCTTTCCTGGTCCTTGAGCTGATCTCTCATCGCATTACTCTGCGGAGTCAGTGGCGACCGGCAATAGGATTCCGCCAGGAAGATGATCAGCCAGACGACACCTGCCGCCGACAGGGCAGGACTGGTTCCACGAATGACCAACAGAGCCGTCACCGACACAAGCCCCGCAACAGCGGCGCCCATCCCGAGAAGATAATAGGCAGGAAACAGTTGTCGCACGACGTTCCCGAACTGCTCCGGCACCAATTGCTTCGCAAGAATGGGAGCCACGACAAAGGACAACAGCACTACTTTGCCGACGAGTATCGCCGCAGCCAGGCCGTGCAGATACTGCACGATCGATTCAAAGAGATGGCTCATGGCCGCTTGTCCTTCGTCATGATCGCCCGTAAGGCAGGCTCCAGGGTCGGGTAATGAAACGTGTAGCCCCCTGTTTGTGCCTTGATGGGGCCGACACGTTGCCCCGTCGTCATTAATGTCCCTAGCTCTCCCAATGCGAGACGTAACGCCAGACCCGGAACCGGGAGCCACGATGGCCGGTGCAGGACCTTGCCCAGAATGTCGCAGAAGGCCTTCATCGTCACCGGCCCGGGCGCGACGGCGTTCACGGGCCCGGAAAGATCCGGCGTGCGAATGGCCCATTGAATCAAGCCGATGTGATCCGCGCGATGAATCCAGGACACCCACTGCGTGCCTGGCAATACTGGTCCCCCCGCAAACATGCGAAACGGCAGCATCATTTTCGGCAATGCCCCACCATCCCGTTCCAAGACCATCCCGGTTCGCAGGAGCACCACCCGGGTGCCATACTGACCAGCCCGCAGGGCTTCCGCCTCCCACGCCGCGGATAACTGAGCGAGAAATCCCTCACCAAGCGGGGATCGCTCGTCCAGCAGCCGATCGTCACTGGAACCGTAGTACCCTATACCCGATGCGCTGACCAGAACGGGAAGCGGCGCAGAACGGGCTGTTAGAGCGTCCACCAGCATCCTGGTGCTGAGAATCCGGCTATCGAGCAAGATCCGCTTGCGGCTATCCGTCCATCGTCCTTCCGCAATCGGTTCACCAGCCAGATTGATCACCGCATCAGCAGCGGCAACCTCCGCCTGCCAAGGTCCTGGTGTACGAGCATCCCATTCCAGATATCTAACCGACGAATGGGCCCGAGGACCGGGCTTGCGGCTCAAGACCGCCACGTCATGTCCCTGCCGCGCCAACTCCCCGACCAGCGCATGACCGACAAATCCTGTTCCGCCGGTCACCACAATATTCATTGACGATCCTCCGCTCGCACCCGTCGCCGATTAGGACTCACGATCAGGCTCATCCGGTGATTCTTCCCCGTTCTGACTCAATCCTTTTTGATCCGACGGTTTCTCTGAAGCGCTTTTACCCGGAATGGCCGTCACACGCTGGCTGAACTTCCGCTCCTTCGTACCATACAGCAAATTGGGAGGCGGACTGTGCCGATTTTTGAGGATCACCGGATCGAGCACTTCGCCGCATATTGTGCAGTGCCAGGCCGTAATATCGATCTGGCCGGTATCATCGAGCAAATCCATGTACTGTTGCGTCAATAATAATCCGCCGCAGCGAGGACACGTGTGGTGGCCCGGTTGCGATGGCGAGAACGATTCTGGTGTCCCATGTGTTTCCATTGGAACCCCCGGCTGCGAAAAAAAATGAGGGACCCTACACCTCATGTAGTCGACTCCGCTCCACTGCGACACGATTCGTCACTCCCACCGGCATTACCGGACACGAGACCGTTCCCGCCTCCCCCGCCGCACTATTGCATAAGAGGGCCGCCGCTGCCGCGTGAACACAACCACCCCAACAGTCGCCGCGGCGATCGCAATCCCATAAATGAACAGCTGAGCCATACACGCCTCCCTGCTACCGCGCCCCACCTAGATGCCAGCTCTCTCTGCCTTGCTGATGGTTCGCTGAGGGGACGGATGCCTCCAAAGGAAGCACCCATCCGCCTCAACGGGAGGCCGCGTGCGGAGTCGCGGTACCTCCATGATCACCACTACTCGAGTCTCAACGACCGGCCCCCATGCTCCGTCCTTCACCTGACTTTCGGCTCAACACCAGGCGCATCCTGATGACCTTGATCGTCCACGCTCCTTACGCATCGAAAACCCGTCCCGTGTGTTTGAAGCGCGAATCCTCCGCGTCCTCGAGCCGTGGCTGTGATGTCGGAGTGAGGGCTGTGCCACGACCCTCCTCGAATCACGCGCACAATACCCTTGTCCGGTCCTTGAGGATTCTTTGTCGGAGCATTGGCGTAGTAATCCGGGTCATACCAATCCTGAACCCATTCCCGTGCATTTCCAGACATATCCTTGATGCCGTAGGGCGAATCGCCACCCGGCAAGGAGCCCACTGCATGGAGTGTCTTGTCGTCGGCCCACTCACGGTCGTAATTCGCCCGCTTCGCAGTCGGGGCATCCTCGCCCCAGGGAAAGGTCCGTCCATCAGTCCCACGCGCGGCCTTTTCCCACTCCGCTTCCGTCGGCAAGCGTTTCTTGGCCCAGACGCAATACGCCTTGGCGTCGTACCATGTGACCTGCACCACCGGCAGTTGCTCGATGCCTTTGACGGACACCTGGACGCCGGTGCCATACGGATTGGGCGGACTTCGGTGCCCTGTCGTCGTGACAAAGGTCATATACCGTTCATTGGTGACTTCCACCGCATCGATGGCGAAGGCATCAACCTGCACCGTGCGTTGCGGCCATTCATCAGCCCTTCCTTTGGGGCTCTGAGTGCCCATTAAAAACGGCCCGGCCGGAATGGTCACCATGAGAACCGGATCCAGCTCTTTCACAGCCGGCGCCGCAAATACAGGGGAGAGTGCGAGCGTACAGCCGGCCGCCAACAGACCCGCATAACCCCACGTGGTACGTCTCCTGGTCACACCTTGTGTCATTTCTTTTGCTCCTTGCTCCCCTCGATGGCTTGGTCCGTGTGAGTCTTGATCTGCTCGACGAGCTTCTCCACCGCACCGGCATCCCCACGGTCGGCCGCTTCCTGCGCCTGGGTCACGAGGGTTCTCGCTTCATGCAAATGTTGTTCGATTTGTGCTTGCAGATCGGGTGACGCCACGGTTCCCCCCAACGCCGCTCGATGATAGACCTCCCAGGCATGGTCCACGCTATGTTCCGCCTCATGGACCAGTTGCACCTTCTCCGGGTGGGTGTGGCGGCTGGCATCGATCGGTCCGGCCTGGAGATCTATCGCGGACAGCAACGCCGCCAACCCACCCATGACTGTGACGATTGTCCTGTATCTCATGCCTCTGCCTCCGTCATAAGAATCCATGGCGACTCGACCGGCTTCCGTCCGATATTACGGGCGTTTCATCGACTGTTCGATGAGGGGTCGTAGCTCCAACAGTTCAACATTCACTGGGTCCATGGCCAAACCACGAGCCACGGCTTGCTGTGCCTCGGCGAATCGCTCCCGTCCCATCTCAACCAGCGCCGTGATGTAGGTGTCCCGAATACGTTGTTCCCAGTCTGCCGGTGCAGCCTTGGCGCACCGGAATCCAAGCCCGACGCCGTAGCTATTGTTAAGAGGATGGTTCCAGAAGCGATGCGTCGAACGGATCGTGCCTTCTGGGGCAATCCACGAGCCACCGCGAATCACGCGCTTCTCGCCAACCGTTAACCGATCCACATAGGTGCCGGTGCCGCCGAGCCACAGGGGCTTCTCCGGACCCGTCGGGTTCACCATGGTTTCCAGTCTTCCGTAGTACTTCGGGTCATACCAGTCAGCGACCCACTCAAAGACATTGCCCGCCATGTTGTAGACGCCGTAGTAGCTGGCGCCTTCCGGATGGGCATCCACCGGTAGGGTCGCGGTATGGTGACGATCATAGTTTGCCTTGCTCGAATCGAAGTCGTTGCCCCAGGGGTACAGATTGCCGTTAGGGCCCCGTGCCGCTTTTTCCCACTCGGCTTCCGTCGGAAGTCGTTTCCCGCGGTATTCACAGTAGGTCTTTGCATCGATCCAGTTGACTCCCACCACAGGCTGCTGAGGTTTATTCAGGCGCGGGTCATCCCAATAAGCCGGAGCAGGATGGCCGCTGGCCTTGATGAATTCGCCGTAGTCTTTATTGGACACCTCGTACTTATCGATCAGATAGGAATCGAGGAACACCGCATGCGCAGGCCCTTCGTCATGGAACGCCTCCGCAGACCAGGGCATGTTCATTCGCTTGTCGTACAACGTCAGACGACGGTTCGGTGTCGCAGACTCGGCTCTGTCCAGGCCCATCACCGATGGCCCTTGTCCCACGTACACCATGTCTTTCGCCATCTCAGCCTCATGCGCCTGGGCGACAGGAGCCACCGCGATGATCCCCATGACCAGTCCTGTCCTGAGTACCGTCCCCATCAATGTCATGCCGCACCTCCTCCAGCTGAGGGTCCGACAGGGAGGTGGTCATCCCACCTCCTCTTCGGCCAGCCACTATTTCTTCATCGTCTTCTGAATCAGTTCACGTGTCGCCAGATACTCTTTATTGTTCGGATCCGCAGCCAGTGCCTTCTCGATGGAGGCCATGGCATCGGCATTCTTCTCCGCACCCATGCCGACAAGTGCCTGAATGAAGGCATCGCGCCCAGCCTGAGCAGCCTCTTCGGTTACCGCGCTCACCGACTTCGCGCATCGGAATCCAAGCCCCACCCCGTAGGAGTTGTTCTCCGGCTGATTCCAGAACCGGTGGCTGGTGTGCAATGAGGTTTCCGGGGCCAGCCAAGACCCGCCGCGCAACACCTTCACCGGACCTTGATTGGCAAAGTTGTAGCCCTTGTCCGCGCCCTTGGGGTTCAGTGCGTTACTGGTCTTGTAGTATTTGGGGTCATACCAGTCGTCCACCCACTCAAAGACGTTGCCGGCCATGTTGTAGACACCGTACCCACTCACGCCCTCGGGATAGGAATCGACCGGCATCGTGCGGCCCACGTTCTGTCCATAGTTCGCTTTCTTCGGATCGAGGTGATGTCCCCATGGATAATGGTTATCACCTTCGGGCCCCTTCGCGGCTTTTTCCCATTCTGCTTCGCTGGGCAACCGCTTGCCGTCCCACTTGCAGAAGGCATTGGCATCCGTCCAGCTGACTCCGACCACCGGTTGTTCCGCCTTGCTCAAACGGGGGTCGTCCCAATAAGCAGGGGCAGGATGCCCCGTGGCTCGCATGAATTCCTTGTAGCGTGCATTCGACGCTTCAAACTTGTCGATTAGGTAAGCATCGAGCACCACTTGGTGCCGAACTTCGTCGGAATGTTCATTGCTCCCCATGGTGAACTCACCTTTCGGAATGAGCACCATGTCCTTGTTGTCGCCGCTCGCGTCGGCTGAGATGGCTAGGGACGTCGCCCCCGCCACCAGCAGCACTCCTAATCCCATCTGAAGGGTGATTTGACTCCGCATGTGAAACCTCCTTGGTTGTGAACAGTCGATTCGTTTGAGAAAGATGGCCCTTACACAGAGGGCTGTCTGTGCAACGCCTGGTTCGGCGCATGGATCTCCCGGCCGGACTCAGCCAACTGCTGGAGATGACGATTCCAGCGAATGACCGGATCCACCACATCTCCGCATTGCACGCATCGCCGGGTGGGACAATCGAGCCCGCCTTTGCCGCTCAGAAGATCCGTGCAAAAATCACGAACCATGAGCCCGCCACACCGGGTGCAATTCGATTCGTGGGAAAAGCTCGAAAACTCGACGCGACTCCCGTTTTGCTCTGCTTGTCCTTGCAATGCGTTCGTGGGTGCCATTGTCACTTCAACCTGCTTATGTCCAATGTTTGCATCGACTATGTCTAATGTTTAAACCATTTTGTCCAATGTGTCAATAGTTATTATTAAAAATATTTGACAAACATTGGACATTGAACATATACTTGGTCGTAGCAATGAATACCCACAGAATTCATAGGGTTGCGAAGCTTACCGGCCTGAGTCGCGATGTGATTCGGGTGTGGGAGCGGCGATTCGACCTCTTAAAACCGACCCGAGGCGCGAACCGATATCGCAACTATTCCGACGACGATGTCGCGCTGTTGCGATATCTGAAGCAGCAGCTGGATGCAGGTGCGTCGATCGGCGATCTGGCGCGCCTCGGACGCGAAGAATTGATGAATCGCATGCGGGCGGCTGCACCCCGCACCGTCGCCGTCGACAACGCCTTTGAACGTCTCTTGCGTGAATTGCTATCGGCGCTGGAACCACTCGATCGCGTGA
>JACCDZ011490239.1_pt1 | contig 49654 bp, 50 predicted proteins | sample 7449551 | NCBI WGS metagenome assembly JACCDZ01 (sample SAMN15323452, study PRJNA562643) | freshwater metagenome | isolation source: river surface water | place: USA:Blue River Watershed | collected 2017-08-18
ATATGGTGCCGGCAAGAGGAGTCGAACCCCCGACCTTCGCATTACGAATGCGCTGCTCTACCAACTGAGCTATGCCGGCAACACGGCAGACTGACATCTGCGTGGGCCGCGATGATAACGAGCCACCTCAAGGCTGACAAGCATCCTCAATGGCCTAAATTGGCCACCGACAGCTTGTGCGGTGTAAATATCTTGCACTCACCCTAGCGAAGCACAGCTTTCATTCCTAGCCTTTTGTACAGAGCAAGGTGCTCTGCGCAATGCCATGCCGGCACTGCATCATGGCAAGGAGGCCATCCTATGATTCATGCAAACCCCGCGTCACAAAAAGGCTTCAGCTTGATTGAGCTGATGATCGTCGTGGCTATTGTCGGCGTGTTGTCGGCAGTAGCCATCCCTCAATATCAAAACTATGTGATGCGAGCTAAGTGGTCCGTGAACCTGAGTCAGATCGAGCCGCTTAAACTGGCTATTGCCGAGTGCCTGCTGGAGAACGGCATGACCAGCACAGCCTGCGACAGCAGTGCCGAAATTCAAGCAACACTACCTCAGCCCAAATATGTCAGTGCCAATGGCGTCACCTTGAGCAGCACCAGCACCACCCTAACGGTGGCCATGATCGGCAATACCGAAGCCGGAGCCTGCAAAATCGAAATGCAGGTCGATACCAGTTCGGGCGATGCCATCTGGACTGGCAGGACCGTCGCTAATGGCACGGCTCCGGCTTGCACCAAGCAGCAAACTGGCTTGTCCACGTAAGGGCCATCACCATGACGCTGATCTTGTCGGAAGGGCTGGTCTTGCCAAGACAAGATCAGGAAGTGGTGCCCTGGGTCACCTCACTGCTGCAACGTGCGCAGCAACTCGGAGCATCTGATCTGCATATTGATCCGCAAGCTCAGGGCGCTTGTCTGCGCTTGCGCATCAACGGTCTACTGCAAGACTGGCTCGATGTGCCTGCCGCGTGGCAACCACGCCTGGTGTCACGCCTGAAAGTCATGGCGCAAATGGATCTCGCTGAAAAACGCTTGCCGCAAGATGGCCGCCTGGTCGATGGTGGTCAGGGCCTGAGCCATATCCGTGTAGCCAGTCTGCCTACTCTGCATGGCGAAAAACTCTGCCTGCGCTTGGCTGACTCTGGGCAAATGCCGAGCCTCCCTGCACTCGCACTGCCCGCATCTACGCTGGCAGCACTCGTACAGAATCTCGCTCGCCCCGAAGGCCTAATTCTCATCACCGGCCCAACCGGTGCCGGCAAAACCACAACACTCTATGCCTGTTTGCAGCATCTCAACGCCCGCCATCGCCATATCGCCACCGTCGAAGATCCGGTTGAAAGGCTGCTGCCGGGAATCAATCAAACGCCGATCCAACCCCGCATCGGCCTCGGCTTTGCGCAAGTGCTCAAGGCGCTGCTGAGACAAGACCCAGATGTGCTGATGGTTGGAGAAATACGTGATCGCGATACCGCCGAGATGGCCATTCAAGCGGCTGAAACTGGGCATCTCGTGTTGTCCACACTGCATTCAGGCACAGCCACTGAAGCCCTGACACGACTCCGCCACCTGGGCCTGCCCGGATACTTACTAGCCGATTGCTTGCGAATGGTAGTGACACAGCGCCTGATTCGCCGCCTGTGCCCACATTGCAAGCAAGCCGACGCGGAGGGCTTTGTAGCCAGTCAGGGCTGCGTTTATTGCCGGCAAGGTCATGATCAGCGCCTAGGCTTGTTCGAGCATATCGAAATGTCGCCTGCGCTCGCTCAATTGTGCATTCAAGGCGCTGATAGGCAGTCATTACAGGCCTGTGCGACACAGGCCGGCTGGCCGACATTGCGCAGCAGTGCTGAAGCCATGTGGCAGCATGGTGACATCAGCCGTAATGAGCTGCTCCGCGTGCTGGGAAATGAGTAAGCCAAGGCCGGCAACCGCACAACAGCAGCAACGCTGGCTGCAACAACTGGCCACCTTGCTGAAGGCGGGCATTGCCTTGCATCCAGCACTTGAGCTATTGAGCCTCCAGCAGCCAGTGGCACAGCAAAATTACTGGCAGCCTGTCATCACGGGTATTGAGCAAGGTCAGAGCTTGTCTTCGGTATTGGCTAGGCAAAGCGGCTTCCGGACTAGCGACATTCAGCTCATTGCTGTTGCCGAGCGCTCTGGGCAGCTTGATATGCAACTGGAGCGGCTGGCACAGGGCCAAGCACGACGGCTGCAACTACAGCAACAGGTGCGCAGCGCCATGCGCTACCCCCTGTTCGTGCTGATCGGCGCACTGGGAGTGACCGTCTTTCTCCTTTGGCGCGTGGTCCCCGGCTTTGCCGAACTCTATCGCAGCTTCGGAGCCGAGCTGCCTTGGCTCACTCAGCAGATCATGGCGCTGAGCCGGCAAGTGCAATGGCTGGGACTGCCATTTTTGCTGACACTGAGTAGTCTGCTTTTTTTAACGCGACAACAATGGCGCACAAGACCAGCGTTCCGAACTCGTCTGTTCCAGGCACTGTGGCGAATACCACTCATCGGCCCCATGACACAGGCACATTGGCTCGGACTCTGGCATCGCACACTGCATGAAACCTTGCGTGCTGGCCTACCCCTGCTCGATGCCCTGCGCGAGACAGCAGCGCTCGTTCAGGAGTCACCATTGGCCTTGGCTCAATCCGATATTGCCGATGCCGTCACCCAAGGTCAGCGCCTTTCCGAAAGTCTAGCGAAATGGCCCGCCTACCCGGCGCTAAGCACGCAGATGATCGCGATTGGCGAGGAATCCGGTATGCTCGTCAATCTGCTTGACGAGCTCGCCCGCCAATTCGAGACCGAGCTCGAAAGCCGCTGCGCGCTGCTGCTGAAGCTGCTGGAGCCCACGCTCATGGCGGGTCTCGGTGTGCTCGTGGGCACCATTGTCATGGCACTGTATTTGCCACTGTTTGAACTAGGAAATGCAATCTGATGGATAACTCGCTGCTCATCGCACTCATTGCCTTGCTTGGGCTTGTCATTGGCAGTTTTGCCAATGTCGTGATTTATCGGCTGCCACGCATCATCGAGCAGGAATGGAAGGACGAGCTCAATGCCTATCTCGAAGAGCAAGGTATTACTGCTTCAGCTGCAACCGTAGCGGAGACATCGACAACGCCGCTATCACTGAGCCTTCCCCGCTCGCACTGCACACACTGCCAGACGCCTATTCGATATCACGATCTGATCCCCGTGCTGAGCTGGCTTTTTCGGCGCGGTCGCTGCGCCCACTGCCAAGGCCGGATCAGCCTGCGCTACCCTGTCGTTGAGCTGATCAGCGCAGCGCTTGCCGTTATCGCCTGGCAACAGGTAGAAACGCCTCTTCTTGCGGTGGCCATCTACGGCTTCTCCATGACGCTCGTGGTCGGCGCGCTCATCGACTGGGATAGCCAATGGCTGCCTGACCGCATCACATTGCCGCTCATGTGGAGCGGCCTCTTTCTTGCCAGCATCGGCGAGAGCCCACTGGGCCTCAGCCTGAGTCATTCGCTATGGGGCGCGATGGCCGGCTACCTGACCTTCTGGCTGATGGCCACCGTATTTCGCCTAGTTACCGGCCGCGACGGGCTCGGTGGCGGCGACACCAAACTGCTGGCAGCGCTCGGCGCATGGCTCGGCGGCCTCGTGCTGCCGCAATTGCTGCTTATGTCGTCATTACTGGGGCTGGGCATTGCGCTGTGGTTTCGCCTGCGCGAAAACAAGCAGGGTGAGTTTCCCTTTGGCCCGGCACTGGCGGTATCGGGCCTCATACTATTTTGGCACCCGCTGCCGCTTTAAACACGGATCTGACATGGCAACTTGGATACTTGGCGTTACCGGCGGCATAGGCTCTGGCAAAACCGCCGCCACGGATTATCTGCAACAACGTGGCATCACCGTAGTCGATGCCGATGTGGTGGCTCGCGAAGTCGTGGCCCCCGGCACAGCAGCGCTGGCTGCCATCACGACCCATTTCGGCCCACAGGCCATCATCCAAGAAGGCCCGCAAGCAGGTCAGCTGAATCGCCCTTGGATGCGTCAGTGCGTTTTTTCCGATCCAAGCCAGCGTCTGGCTCTGGAAGCAATTACGCATCCGGCCATCCGCGATACGCTATTGCAGCAACTCATGGCCGCCCCGTCGGCATATGCCGTGCTCGCATCACCATTGCTCTGGGAAAGCGGTCAGGTCAACTTTGTCCAACGCACGCTGCTGATTGATGCCTCCGAAGCTACCCAGCTACAACGTGCCAGCCAGCGTGATGGCGTGTCTCCGGCACAAATCGAGGCCATCATGAAAGCTCAGTGGTCACGTGCGCAGCGCTTGGCGCGAGCCGACGATGTGGTCAGCAATGAGGGCAGCCTTGATGAGCTTTATCATCAGCTAGATGCCCTGCATCAACAGTATCTGGAGTTGGCAACGCGATGAATGACACGACAAAAGACAACAACCCCAGCCGTGTGGTGAGCTGCCCGAGCTGCCGAGAACCGGTGATCTGGGGGCCTACATCGGCATTCAAACCATTTTGCAGCGATCGTTGCCGTCTGCTGGACTTGGGCGCTTGGGCTTCGGAAAAGTATGCCATCCCGGCCACCACACCACCCGATCTGGATGAATTTGATGGCGCTTGAGTATTTTAAAACTGGCTAATCCCAGCCACGCCCTGACCGCCCCATTTACGCGCCAAAAGCGCATCTGCAGGCGAAACGCCGCCCAAGCCGTAAACCGGCATCGGCACCTTTGCCAGCCATTGTGACCATTGCGGCCATCCCAAAGGCTCGGCGTCAGGGTGTGATGGCGTCACCAATACCGGCGACAACCAAGCACTATCCACACCTGCCGCCAGCGCAACGGCCAGCTCTGCTTCGTTGTGCGCCGCAGCCGAAATCAGCTGCGAGGCACGACTACGCAGTACTTCGGCTTTCTGGCCACGATCAATCAGCTGCCGCGCCTGATGATGATTCAGGTGGAAGCCATCCGCCGCCGGCACGCGCTGCAAGGCACCGAAGTCACCATGCAGAGAAATGGCAACGGATGCGCAGGCGGTATGTGGTGTCTGCACCATTTTTTGAGCCATCGCCTGCGCTCTCAGCTCGATAAGCGCCTCAGCCGCCAGCGCATAGCGCTCGGCCGACCATTCCGGCAACCGCAATAGCCAGCCTTCACGCGCATCCGACGGCGCACTCAGGGCAGATGGCAAGCGCTGCTCAGCCCAGTGCCGAACCTCCTCTAGCGAACGCAATGTCGGGGTAATGCGCCATATTGCCGGCAAGCGCGCGGCAGCCACGATGGGGGCATTGGCAGCTGGAAACGGCAGCTGCAAGAAGTCATCTGGGGCAACCCAAGCTACGCTCTGCCCCTCGCAGCCCTGTGTGGCGCTGCCATAAGACTCACCCTGCCAGCGTGTCACTTGCCAGACCGAAAGCTCAACGGATTTATCAGGATAGTCATGCTGAATACGAATCAGCGGCGTCAATATTTCCGCCTGCAGGCCAAGCTCTTCGTTGAGCTCACGCTGCAAAGCCTCAACCTCGCTCTCACCGGGCTCGACCTTGCCGCCAGGAAACTCCCAGAGACCGCCCTGATGCTTGTGCTGCGGGCGTTGCGCCAGCAGCACACGGCCATCGCAGCCACGAATGACCGCGGCCACAACCTGCACGCGCTGACGAGTCATGAGCGCTCAGGAACGATAATCGGCGTTGATCTTGACGTAGTCGTAAGAGAAGTCGCAGGTCCACACCGTGTCGCTGTGCGAGCCACGACCCAAGTCAATACGGATGGTGATCTCAGGCTGCTGCATCACTGCTGCGCCTTGCACTTCGGTATAGGTAGCGGCTGCACCGCCGTTCTCGCACAGCAGCACGGCATCGAGCCAAACATTGATCTTCGACACATCCAGCGCCGGCACACCGGAGCGGCCAATAGCGGCGAGGATGCGCCCCCAATTGGGGTCGGAAGCAAAGAACGCGGTCTTGATCAACGGTGAATGCGCCACGGCATAGGCCACATCGCAACATTCCTGAATGTTGCCGCCGCCCTCCACGCGCACCGTCATGAATTTAGTAGCGCCTTCGCCATCCCGCACGATGAGCTGAGCCAGGCGCAGGAACACGCGCGTCAGCACGGCATGCAGCGCGTCGTAGAGCTCGCCTTCGGCAGCCGTCAGCGGCGAATTACCCGCCTTGCCGGTAGCGATCAGCACGCAGGCATCGTTGGTCGAGGTATCGCCATCGATGGTGATGCGGTTGAACGAACCCTCAACGACATCGCGCAGCAGCGACTGCAGCAACACCGGAGCAACAGCCGCATCGGTGGCGACATAGCCGAGCATGGTGGCCATGTTCGGGCGAATCATACCGGCACCCTTGGAAATACCGGTGACGGTATAGGTGATGCCGGCCACAGTGAACTGTTCGCTGGCGCCCTTGGGTAGTGTGTCGGTGGTCATGATACCGTTGGCTGCCGCGACCCAGTTGTCAGCATCCAGTGCCGCCAGCGCGGCTGGCAGACCGGCTTGCAAACGCGCTACTGGCAACAACTCGCCAATCACGCCCGTAGAAAATGGCAGCACCTGCGTTGCAGCAACACCGGTCAAGCCTGCTAGTGATTGGCAAGAAACCTGCGCAGCGACCATGCCTAGCTCACCAGTGCCGGCATTGGCATTGCCGGTGTTGATCACCAGATAGCGCGGCGAGCCGGCAGCCAAATTGGCCTTGGCCACATGCACCGGCGCGGCACAGAAGGCATTGGTGGTGAACACCGCTGCCGTGCTGGCACCCTCGGCAATCTCAAACACCACCAAATCGCGACGATTCTTGTAGCGAATACCTGACTCAGCAATACCAATACGCACACCGTTGACCGGCAGCATGACAGGAAGCGACAGATCACCCACAGCCATGACGAACTCCTTGCTTAAAATGTATGCGGCTTACGCCAGCTGTCCATGACACTGTTTGAACTTCTTGCCTGATCCGCAGGGACAGGGATCATTACGACCGACCTTGGCACCATCGCGCACAAAAGTTTGCGGTTCTTCATCAGCAGCGGGCACCGGCAGCGGCTCACCCGACTCCAGCGCAACCATTTCAGCTTCGGCCTGGGCAGCATCGGCATGATCAAAATGCAGCGCCATCGACTGAGCCTCAAGCTCGCGCTGTGCATCCATCGCCGCCACTTCTTCAGCGGTCGGCACATGCAGGCGCGCCAGCGTTTGAATCAACTCAAGCTTGACGGCGTTGATCAGCTGCTCAAACAGTTGGAATGCTTCACGCTTGTATTCCTGCTCCGGATTCTTCTGCGCATAGCCGCGCAGGTGAATGCCCTTGCGCAGGTAGTCCATGGCCGCCAGATGATCTTTCCAGTGACGATCAATGATCTGCAGCATGATCTGCTTTTCGAGCTGATTGGCGGTTTCATCACCCATGCGCTCGCGCTTGTCCAGCCAAGCCTGAAGGATGGCATCGCGCAGGCGGGCGCGCAGGCCTTCTTCATCAAGCTTGCTGTCGGCATCAAGCCAGGCCTGAATCGTGAAGCTCTGTCCGAAGTCAGCCTGCAGCGCCTGCTCAAGGCCGGGCACATCCCACTGCTCATCGAGACTCAGCGGCGGAATGTAGGCGTTGATCACGCTATCCACCACATCACCATGAATCAGCGTGACGTTTTCGCTGATGCTGGCTGAGCCAAGAATGTCGTCACGCTGGCTATAGATGGCACGGCGCTGCTCGTTGGCCACATCGTCGTACTTCAACAAATTCTTGCGGATATCGAAGTTGCGCGCCTCGACCTTGCGCTGCGCACCTTCAATCGATTTCGACACCCACGGATGCTCAATAGCCTCGCCCGGCTTCATGCCCAGCGACTTCATCATGCTCTTCACTCGGTCACTGGCGAAAATGCGCATAAGGTCATCTTCTAGTGACAGATAGAAGCGCGTCACGCCGGGATCGCCCTGACGACCGGAGCGGCCGCGCAACTGGTTGTCGATACGGCGCGATTCGTGACGCTCAGAACCAATGATGTGCAAACCACCCGCTGCAATTACACGGGCATGATCCTCTTCCCAAGCCTGACGCAGTGCTTCAGTCTGCTCTGGCGTGATGGCATCGCCGAGCTTTGCGGCTTCCACCTTCCAGTTGCCGCCGAGCAGAATATCGGTGCCGCGACCCGCCATGTTGGTGGCGATGGTCACAGTACCGGAACGACCGGCCTGAGCCACAATCTCGGCTTCCTGCTCGTGGAACTTGGCATTCAGCACACGATGCTCGATGCCTTCCTTTTGCAGCAGGCGCGACAACAGTTCACTGGTCTCGATGGTGGCCGTACCGACCAGAATCGGCGCACCCTTGTCGCGGTACTCCTGAATATCCTTGACGATAGCTAGATACTTTTCATCCGGGCTGAGGTAGACCAGATCGTCGTGATCCTTGCGAACCATCGGACGGTGCGTCGGAATCACAACCACATCCAAACCATAGATCTGATGAAATTCCGGAGCCTCGGTATCGGCCGTGCCGGTCATGCCAGACAGCTTGCGATAGAGGCGGAACAGGTTCTGGAACGTGGTTGTGGCTAGGGTCTGGTTCTCTGCCTGAATCGGCATACCTTCCTTCGCTTCCACCGCCTGATGCAGGCCTTCCGACCAGCGACGGCCCGGCATGGTACGACCGGTGTGCTCATCCACAATGACCACATCACGGCCCGTGATAATGTAGTGCACATCGCGCTGGAACAGCACATGAGCCCTCAAGGCAGCATGCACATGGTGTAACAAATTCAAATGCGCCGGCGAATACAGACTTTCGCCTTCCGCCAACAGATCCATTTCGACCAGACACTGCTCAACAAACTCATGGCCGGCTTCGGTCAACTCAACCTGACGGCTTTTCTCGTCGATCCAATAATGCCCACCGTCCACCGTCTCTTCGGCAGCCTGGCGCGTCAGACGCGGAATCAGCAAATTAATTTGCGTATACAGGCGCGATGAGTCCTCGCTGGCACCGGAAATGATCAGCGGCGTACGCGCTTCATCAATCAGAATGGAGTCAACTTCATCGATCAGTGCATAGGCATGACCACGCTGGAAACGATCCTCCAAGCGGAAGGCCATGTTGTCGCGCAGATAGTCAAAACCGAACTCGTTGTTGGTTCCGTAAGTGATGTCGGCACGATATGCCGCGCGCTTCTCTTCCGGCGGCTGCTGCGAACGCACCACACCCACGCTGAGCCCTAGAAATTCGAACAGCGGGCGATTCCACTCGGCATCACGCGCGGCAAGATAGTCGTTAACTGTGACCACATGCACGCCTTCGCCGGAAAGCGCATTCAGATACGCTGGCAGCGTGGCTGTCAGAGTCTTGCCCTCACCCGTACGCATTTCCGCGATGCGGCCTTCATGGAGCGTGATACCGCCGATCATTTGCACATCGTAATGACGCATGCCAAGCACACGCTGCGCCGCTGTACGACAGACTGCGAAGGCTTCTGGCAAGAAGGCATCTAGGCTTTCACCGCCACGGAATCGCTGCTGGAACGATGCTGTGCGTTCACGCAGCTCATCATCTGTTAACGCATCCGTTGCCGCCTCAAGCGCATTGATACGCTCGACGATCTGGCGCATACGCTTGAGTTCACGATTATTTTTGGTACCGAACAAGCCACTGACAAGGCGAGAAAACATGGTCACTACTCAGAAGATGGGCGAATCAGCGCAACATTCTACCTGCTTTCCCTTGAGGCGAAAGGGTTGCGTTGGCTGCTTGCACAGAAAGCAACAGCCCGGCGCAAAGTCCGGGCTGTTGCAGGTCATGAAATTGGGAAGGCGTTAGCGTTTTGCCACCCGGATAAAGCTGGCTGGATCGATCTGCTTGCCATTGCGCAGCACTTCATAGTGCAAATGCGTGCCCGTCGAGCGGCCAGTGGAGCCCATGTAGGCCACCAATTGGTCCTTGTTCACCATATCGCCAACCTTAACCGCCACGGCACGCGCATGAGCATAGCGAGTCACCAGACCATCGCCATGATTGATCTCGACGACATTGCCATAGCCCGTGCGCTGACCTGCAAAGGTGACAACGCCATCAGCCACTGAAAACACATCGCTACCTTCGCTGCCGGCAAAGTCGATTCCGCCATGGAACGCCGTATGACCGGTCATGGGATCGGCGCGATAACCGAAGCTGGAGCTGATGAAGGCATCATGCACCGGCATATTGTTCAAGTTCACTTGCTGACGACGATTCTGCAATACCTTGTCTAATGCCAGCAACTGCGCTTCACGCAACTGCAGCTCACTACCCAACGATGACAGCGAACGATCCAGCTCATCACTGGATGCAGGTAAGGCAATTGCCTCTTCCGGCCCGCCCATGGGCGGCTTGTGCGAGAAATCAAACTCGTCACCCTTGACCTTGGCGCTTTCAGCCAAATGTGCGCCGAGGGCATCAATACGCATCATGCGCGCCTGGATATCGGCCATGCGTGCCGACATCGCAGCCAGCTCTTCCTGCTGAGCACGATCAGCATCGCTCAACTGAATCGTTGGCGAGGCGGTTAGTTGGTCATAGGCCCAGTAACCTGCGGCTCCCACACTACCAGCCAGCACAAACAGTCCGGCCGCCGCCGTACCAATCAGCTTGGGGTTCAGCTGCAAACGAATCGGACGATTGTGTTTGCGGTTGAAAAAAATGATGTTCATCTCGTTTACCTCTTGGCGAACGCGCGCACTTTGCGCATGCTGAACGCCTTGATCTGCGACCCACACTCATGAAACGCAACGCTCAACCAACCGCGCTCAAAGAACTGCTCAAGCTCGGCAGCTTTACGCCGCTGCTGCGGGACAACGCCCTGCGCGCAACTCATGAAGCGATTTGGCAACAAATAGTTGATGAATCCATCCGGTCTTCTTGCCGGTTAACATCACTGCGAGATGGCACACTCACGGTTTGCGCGGATCACGCAACCACTGCCAGTCAGCTGCGCTATCTGCAGAAAATCCTGCTGCAGCAACTGAAACAGCACGCTGAATTTCATTCTGTTCAGCGCTTTCGTGTACTCATCAAACCAGCGTCTCCAACACCAAAAATCAAAGCAAAAACTTTGCCAAGCCTCAGCGAGAACACGGCGAAGTACCTGCTAGAAATGGCAGATTCCTTGGAGAATTCGGAGCTTAGCGGAGGTTTCCGTCGTTTGGCAAGGCATACTCTGAAAAGCCGCAAGAGTACAAGCGCCTAAAAAACGCACTACAGATGCCATTTTTCAGGGCTGCGCGGCCGGGAAAAGGCTGCTTATTTAGTGCACAGAATCCGCTTTAACGTAGCTGATCGGCGTTAGACGCTCATCCATAAACGTCACTTCTTCCCAAGCATCCGGCTCATCAAGCAGCGCACGCAACAGCTTGTTGTTCAGCGCATGACCGGATTTGAAGCCCTCGTAGGCGCCCAAAATGCCAACGCCAAACAAGTAGAGGTCACCAATGGCATCGAGCATCTTGTGACGCACAAACTCGTCTTCAAAACGCAGACCATCTTCGTTCATCACGCCCTGGTCATCGACCACGATGGCGTTGTCCATGCTGCCGCCCAACGCAAGGTTGTTGGCACGCAGGTACTCGATGTCACGCAGGAACCCAAAAGTGCGGGCACGGCTGACTTCGTTGACGAAGGCCGTGGTGGAAAAATCGACACTGGCCCAGCGATGTTCATCGCGAAAGGCCGGGTGATCAAAATCGATGGTGAAAGACACCTTGAAGCCGTCGTAGGGATCAAAGGCGGCGATCTTGTCGCCGTCTCTGACTTCGACACGACGTTTAATACGGGCAAAACGCTTGGGCGCTTCCTGCTCCACGATTCCGGCGGCTTGAATCAGAAACACGAAAGGCCCGGCGCTGCCGTCCATGATGGGAATCTCGGGGGCACTGACATCGATCACGGCGTTGTCGATGCCAAGGCCCGCAAGAGCCGACATGATGTGCTCAACGGTACCGACGCGGACATCACCCATCACGAGGTTGGATGACATCATGGTCTCGCGCACCAGCAAGGCTTGTGCCGGAATCACGACTGGCGGTTCGAGGTCCGTGCGGCGAAACACGATTCCCGAATCAACAGGCGCGGGCCGCAGGGCGAGAAACACTTTCTCACCACTGTGGAGGCCGACACCGCTAGCGCGGATGACTTGTCTGACGGTTCGTTGCTTGAGCATTTGTTACAAATTATGTCAAAAGAAGTTCATGGTAACAGAGCATCCTTGACGGCTCAATCGGCCTGCCGACGAAGGAAGGCCGGAATGTTGAGCAAGTTCGTGTCACCACGACGCTTGTGCCCAGCTTCCTCGTTACGCTTCCAGGTTGGCGTGTCGTAACCTGCATACCGATCCTGCTCCGGCGCCGGCACTACAGTTCCACCATTGACCACTTGCTGAACCGGTGCGGCCATTTGTGGCTGCGCTGCCACAGGGGCAGCAGCTGCCGCTGCAACCAGACTCATGCCGATCTTGGGCTGAGCGGCACGGGCAACGCTGGCCTTCGGCAAACCGGTTGCCACTACCGTCACGCGAATTTCATCGCCCAGGGTTTCATCGAGAATAGTACCGATGACCACGGTCGCACTTTCCGAAGCAAAGTTGGAGACGATGTCACCGACGGTGGAGAACTCATCCAGACCCAGGCTTTCGTTAGCCGCGATCGATACCAGCACGCCACGTGCGCCCTTGAGTTGAACGTCATCGAGCAGCGGGCTGTGAATCGCCATTTCAGTGGCGATACGGGCGCGCTCTTCGCCCTTGGCGGAGCCGGTGCCCATCATGGCCAGACCCTGCTCCGACATCACGGTACGCACGTCGGCAAAGTCGACGTTGATCACACCCGGATTCAGAATCATGTCGGCGATGCCCTGAACAGCACCCTGCAGCACGTTGTTGGCGGCCTTGAAGGCATCGACCAGCGAAACCTTGCCGAGTACCTGAAGCAGCTTGCCGTTGGGGATGGTGATCAGCGAGTCAACATGGTGCGATAGACCTTCGATGCCCTGCTCGGCAACATCCATGCGCTTCTTGCCTTCAAACGGGAACGGCTTGGTCACCACGCCGACCGTGAGAATGCCCATTTCACGCGCCACTTCAGCCACGACCGGGGCGCCGCCAGTGCCGGTACCGCCACCCATGCCGGCAGTGATGAACACCATATCGGAGCCAGCCAGCGCCTCACGAATACGATCACGATCTTCAACGGCGGCCTGACGACCCACTTCTGGGTTGGCGCCAGCACCGAGGCCACGAGTCACGTTATCGCCGAGATGCAGCAGCGTTTTGGCATTCATTTTCATGAGTGCCTGTTTGTCGGTATTGGCGCAAATGAAATCCACGCCCTGCACATCGCTGTTAACCATGTGCTCGACCGCGTTGCCGCCGCCGCCACCCACACCGATGACCTTGATGATCGCCGTACCCAGCTCCGGGGTGTTGTCTGCCAGTTCAAAAATGTTCGCCATGATATTTCTCCAGTCCCGTAGGACTTCCGCCGATTTTTATAGTTACCGCGCCGTGAGGCATCCTGCCCTTGCCGATGACCCGCCTGGTCATCGGTAAAACCGTTGCTCGCGAGAGCAAGAACTCAGAAGTTGCTGGCGAACCAGCCCTTCATTTTTCCAATAAAGCTTGCACCTTCATCTTCACGACGAATGGCGCGAGCCGAGGTATTTTGACCAGATGCCAACGTACGCTGCATGCCGTAGAACAACAGGCCAATGCCAGTGGCATAAATCGGGTTGCGCAACAGTTCTTCCGTGCCGCCAAGCTTCAGCGACTTGGGCATGCCAATGCGCACCGGCAGATGAAAGATCGACTCAGCGAGAGGTATCGCGCCCTCAATCTTCGACGAGCCACCGGTCATGACCACGCCGGCAGCCAGCTGATCGGCATAACCACAGCGCTCAAGCTCCATTTGCACGATGCTAAACAGCTCTTCGTAGCGCGGCTCAACCACCGCCGACAAGGTCTGGCGAGCCAGCGTGCGGGCAGGACGATCGCCCATGCCGGGCACGCTGATGGTTTGTTCAGGATCGACCATTTGCGGCACAACGCAGGCATAACGAACTTTGATTTCGTCAGCAGCCGGCGTCGGCGTCCGCAATGCCATGGCAATATCATTGGTCACTTGATCGCCGGCAATAGGAATGACCGCCGTGTGGCGAATCGCGCCACGAACAAAGACCGCAATATCTGTTGTGCCGCCACCGATATCGACCAGACAGACGCCGAGATCTTTTTCATCCTCAGTCAGTACGCCATAGCTGGATGCAACCTGCTCCAACACGATGTCATCAATGGCCAAGCCGGCTCCACGCACGCACTTTTCCAGATTCTGTGCCGCATTGGCCGAACAGGTCACCAAGTGGATATGGCCCTCAAGGCGCACACCGGCCATACCCAACGGGTTACGCACATCACCTTGATCATCCACAATGAATTCCTGCGGCAGCACATGCAGGATGCGCTGATCGGCCGGATTGGCACCGGACTTGGCGGCATCAATCACGCGCTCGATGTCGGTCTGGGTGACTTCGCCATCGCGAATCGCGACCACTGCCTGCGAGTTACGGCCGCCGATGTGGCTGCCGGCAATGCCGATGTAGGCAGAGTGAATCTTGCAGTCGGCCATCAGCTCAGCCTCGGCTACGGCACCTTGAATGACTTCTTGCATCTGGTCGATATTGACCACGACGCCCTTGCGCATACCGCGCGACGGCTTCATGCCATATCCCACAATTTCCAGGCTCTGCTCTGCCTGATTGATTTGCGCGACCATGCAGACCACCTTGGAGGTGCCGATGTCTACCGCAACGATCATGGGTGCCTGTGTCATATTTGCCATCTCTGCCTTCCTGGTCGCGAACGACCGTTTACCTCATCAAAAAAATTCAGCTCAGCCCTGCCGCCAGCCAATGGCAACGCCATTGCGATAGCGCAGATCAATGCGTGCGATGCTGCCAATATCAGCCGCCAATTGACGGTCATAGAGCACAGTGAAACGTTCCAGCTTGGCTAATGTGTCCTGAGCATCGACCAGAACCTCAATGCCACCCTCAAGCTTGACCAGCCAGCTCATGCGTTCGGTCAGAGTCAGAGACTCGATGTGCAAGCCAACACGACTCAGAATGCGATCCATCGCCTGGTATTGCTCCAAGACAAAGCGTGCCTGAGCGCGCGGACCATCCAGATGCGGTAACGCCGTGAGGCCAATGACGCGTTGTGGTCGGAACACATCTCCCGCACGACTCACCAAACCGTCACTCCCCCAGTGGGCAAGCGCCTGCTTTTCAGTCAGCGTGACACGCACCTGATTCGGCCACTGACGACTCACGCTAACCTGAGCCACCCAGGGATAGCGCTGCGCCAATGCCTGAAGTTCGCCCAGATTGGCTGAGAAGAAATTGCCGCGCACCGTACGCTCAAGCGCTGTCTGCAACTCGCCACGTTGGGTTTGCACCAAATTACCGGCAATCTCCACACGACGAATTGGTGTTTCCAGCGCCCAATTTTTTGCCAATACCGTGAGGCCATTGACCACCACCACCACGGCCAAAGCAGATGCCAGCCAGAGTCCCACGCTCAACCAGCGTGAACCCTGCCAAGACAGCGACCGCCAACGCGCACTCAGAGCTGCCAGCAAACCCGGACGGGTTGCAGCTTGGCGAGCTACTGGGCGACGCGTGACCTGGCTGCTCATGCGGCAGTCCCCGCGCTCAGGGTCTGACTCAGAATCGTGAGCACGAGTTGGGTGAAATCAACACCGGCAGCCTGAGCCGCCATCGGCACCAGCGAATGATCGGTCATGCCCGGCACCGTGTTGATTTCAAGCAACCAGAATCGACCCTGCGTATCGCGCATGGCATCAATACGACCCCAGCCGCGAGCACCCAGCACCTCGAAGGCTTCCTCGGCGATCTGCTGCAGACGCACTTCTTCATCTGCTGCCAGGCCACAGGGAATCTTGTACTGGGTGTCATTACGCTGATACTTGGCCTCAAAATCATAGAAATCGTTGGCCGGAATCATGCGGATCACCGGTAGCGCCCGGCCGTTGAGCATGCTCACGGTGTATTCGCTGCCTTCAATGAAATGCTCGGCGATGACTTCGCTGTCGTGCTCAGCAGCCACGGCGTAAGCTTTGGCCAGATCGTCCACGCTGTAGACCTTGGCCATGCCGATGCTGGAGCCTTCGCGTGATGGCTTGACCATCAGCGGCAGGCCGAGTTCGGCAACAACAGCGGCAAAGTCGCAATCTGCCGACAGACGACGATAGGTCGGCGTGGGCAGGCCACAGCCGAGCCAGAGTTGCTTGGTGCGAGCCTTGTCCATGCCAATGGCCGATGCCATGACGCCGCTACCGGTGTAGGGCACGCCGAACTGTTCGAGCACGCCCTGCATCACGCCGTCTTCGCCGCCACGGCCATGCAACACGATAAAGGCGCGGTCATAGCCCTGTACTTCCACGATGTCGCGTTCGGCTGGATCAAAGGCATGCGCATCCACACCAGCGCCTTGCAGAGCTTTCAGCACTGCAGCACCACTGATCAGGGAAATTGGGCGCTCAGCGGCAGTGCCGCCCAGCAGCACCGCAACTCGGCCAAAACGCTTCACATCAACCGTATTCATTATCTCTCTCACTTGTTCGCAGCGGTCAGATACAGACCGTTCTGGGCCAGCTCCAACGCAATCGCGCCAACCGTACCGGCACCTTGTGTCAGCAACACATCGCCGGCGCGTAATTGCGAAGGCAACAGCTGTGCCAATTCATCAGCTTTCTCAACAAAAACAGGATCCACCAAGCCACGCGTGCGGATGCTGCGCGCCAGCGTACGGCTGTCGGCCCCGGCAATGGCTTTCTCGCCCGCGCTGTAGACGTCGAGGAGCAGCAGCTGATCCACCGTGGACAGCACCTGCACGAAATCCTCGAAGCAATCGCGAGTACGGCTGTAGCGATGCGGCTGGAACATCATGACCAAGCGACGATCAGGGAAGGCCTGACGAGCCGCAGCGATGGTGGCAGCCACTTCACGCGGGTGGTGACCGTAGTCATCCACCAGCTGCACGCCACCGGCATCGGCTAGGCGCTGGAAGCGACGGCCGACACCCTGGAAGCTGGCCAGCGCGCTGACAATCGCGCTGTCTTCGACTTCTTCATCAGTCGCGATGGCAATGGCCGCCAGCGAGTTCAGCACGTTGTGCAGACCCGGCAGATTCAAGGTGATGCGTAACGGCTCGCAACCCGTACGGTGCACGGTGAAATGCGTCTGCAAGCCTTCCTGATGCACATCGGTGGCGCGCACATCATTGTCGGCATCGAAGCCATAGGTAATGGTCGGACGACCAATCTTCGGCAGCAGCTCGCGCACCACCGGGTCATCGCCGCAAACCACGGCCAGACCGTAGAACGGCAGGTTGTGCAGGAATTCGATGAAGGTGCGCTTGAGCACCTCGAAGTCGCCGCCGTAGGTGTCCATGTGATCGGCGTCGATGTTGGTGACGACCGAGGCCATGGGCTGCAAATGCAGGAAGGAAGCATCGCTCTCGTCGGCTTCGGCCACGAAATAGCGGCTGCTACCGAGCTTGGCGTTGGTGCCGGCGCTGTTGAGCAGGCCGCCGATAACATAGGTCGGATCAAAGCCGCCCTCGCCCAGGATCGACGCGATCAGGCTGGTCGTGGTGGTCTTACCGTGGGTGCCGGCGATGGCGATGCCATGGCGGTAGCGCATCAGCTCGGCGAGCATTTCGGCACGACGCACGATGGGCAGACGGCGCTCCTGCGCAGCCTTAACTTCCGGATTGCTCGGATCAATGGCGGTCGATACCACCAGCACATCGGCCTTGGCGATGTGAGCAGCGTCGTGACCGATGAAAATCTCGGCACCAAACGACTTCAGACGATCCGTCGTCTTGCCGGCCTTGGCATCGGAGCCGGCAACTTCATAGCCTTGGTTGAGCAGCACTTCGGCGATACCGCACATACCGGCGCCACCGATGCCAACAAAATGAATACGGCGAATGCGGCGCATTTCCGGAATTTCGATCAGACGTGTACGCGGAATGGCTTTCATGCATTACCTCTCAAAATGGCGTTGACGACCAAGGCCGTGGCATCGGGCTTGGCCAGCGTGCGGGCTTTTTCAGCCATGATCTGCAGTGTCTTGCGATCGAGTAGCTCTGCCAGCGTCACAGCGAACGCCGCCGGCGTTAGGTCACGCTGCTGGAACAGGCGCGCCGCACCGATGTCGCTCAAGAAACGGGCATTGGCGGTCTGGTGATCATCGACCGCATGCGGGAACGGAATCAGGATCGAGGCCACACCCGCGGCGGCAATCTCAGACACCGTGAGTGCACCCGAGCGGCAAATCACCAGATCGGCCCAATCGTAAACAGCCGCCATATCGTCAATGAACGGCAGAATTTCGGCCTGCACACCGAGCTTGGTGTAAACCGCTGCAGCCTTGTCGGCATGCTTGCGGCCAGCCTGATGGCGAATGATCGGACGCTGCGCTGCGGGCAACTCCGCAAAGGCTGCTGGCACCAGCTCGTTCAACGCCACAGCACCCAGACTGCCACCCATGACCAGCACCCGCAGCGCACCGCGACGAGCACCATAGCGCGCACTCGGCTGTGCCAAAGTCGCAATTTCGTCACGCACTGGGTTACCGACCCAAGTCACCTTTTCGCAGGCGTCAAAGGCATCCGGAAACGCTTGCAGCACTTGCGTGGCAAATTTCGACAGCGCTTTGTTGGTAAATCCGGCAATAGCATTCTGCTCATGGATATACAGCGGCAAACCCGACAGGCGCGCCGCCAGACCGCCAGGCCCAGTGACATAGCCACCCAGACCGATGACCGCATCGGCATTCACCGCCGAGAACACGCGCGTGGCTTTCCAGACAGCACGCAGCAACTTTGTCGGAGCCTTCAACAGTGGCTTCAGGCCGTTGCCACGCAAACCACCCACATCCAAATACGTAATGTCGAAACCGGCCTTGGGCACGAGATCGGCCTCAATGCCAGCCTTCGTACCCAGCCAGTGGATGCGCACACCCTGTGCCTGCAAAGCACGTGCAACGGCCAGTGCTGGAAAGACATGCCCTCCGGTACCACCCGCCATCACCACCACAGACTTAACGAGCGCCATGACTTCCTCCCTCTGCGCGACGCACTCCACGCTCGTTGACCTGACCGGACTCCGCGTCAATGCGCAAGAGGATAGCCAGCACAGCAAACACCATGACCAAACTGGAACCACCGTAGCTAACCAACGGCAACGTCAAACCCTTAGTCGGGAAAAAGCCGATATTCACACCAATGTTGATCGCCGATTGCACGCCCAACATCACAGCCAGACCATAGGCAACGTAAGCCGAGTAGAACTGACTAGCGCGCTCGGCACGCTGACCGATGCGCAATGCAGCAGTTACCAAAGCAGCAACCGCCGTTAGCAAAACCAGCACGCCAACCAAGCCAAACTCTTCGGCATAAACGGCAAACACGAAATCGGTATGCGCTTCCGGCAAATAGAATAGTTTCTGTACGCTGTGGCCGAGGCCAACACCAAACCAATCGCCACGCCCAAAGGCAATCAAGCTCTGCACTAACTGATAACCGGTGTTGTACTGATCGGCCCAGGGGTCGGTGAAAGCCAGCAGTCGCTTCATGCGATAGGACTCCATCATGACTACTGGAATACCTGCCAGCGTCACTGCGCCCATCACACCTAGGAATTGCTTAAGCGGCGCACCCGCTAGAAAAAGCATGCTGGTGGTTGCCATGATCACCACGATGCTGGCACCAAAGTCAGGCTCGAGCATGAGAAACATGACCACAAAGAACAAACCGGCGAGTGGCTTGATAAAGCCCAGCGCCTTGCTGCGCACCTCTTCCTGACGGCGTACGAGATAGGATGCCATGGCCAGTACCGCTGCCATCTTCATGACTTCAGACGGTTGCAGGGTGATGCCGCCAAAACCGATCCAGCGCATGCTGCCGTTGACGCGACGGCCGATACCAGGGATCAGCACAACAGCAATCAGAATCAGGGCAATCAGAAAAACCCAATAGCTGTAACGGCTCCAGAACTGCATTGGTATTTGCAAGACCAATGCCCCAACCATGAGTCCGATACACAAGTAGATGGCATGACGAATGAAGAAGTAAAACGGATTGCCATACGAGGCCTCAGCCACACCCATGGATGCCGAGCCAACCATGATCAAACCAATGCAGAACAAGAAGCCGGAAGCGACCAGCAATACCTGGCGCTCCGTCAACTCTGCGGCGACATTGCGCAGCAGCTGCAAGGGATGATTCATGCTCTGGCTGGTCATTACGCGCCCTCGACCAAGCGACGAACGCAGGCAACAAATTGGTCGCCGCGATCTTCGTAGTGCTTGAACATGTCGAAGCTGGCGCAGGCCGGCGACAGCAGAACGGCATCGCCCGGCTTGGCAATGCTCAGCGCCTTGGCAATGGCATCATCCAGGCTGCTGCAATGGTGACGCGGCAATGCTGCCGAAATCGCCAGATCGATAACAGGCGCATCCTCACCAATCAACAACAGCGACTTGCCAAAGCGAGCCATTGCTGGCGATAACGGTGCAAAGTCCTGACCTTTGCCGACCCCGCCAGCAATGAGCAGAATCTTGCCGCTGATGGCTGCACCGAGGCCGTTGATGGCCGCCAGTGTGGCACCGACATTAGTGCCCTTGGAGTCGTTGTACCAGCCGATATCATTATGCAGCGCGACACGCTGGCAGCGATGCTTGAGGCCGGTGAAAGCGCGCAGTGTGTTCAGCATGGCATCCAGTGGCAGACCTACAGCCTCGCCCAGTGCCAAGCAAGCCAGTGCGTTGGCAACATTGTGATCGCCAAAAATCTGCAAATCGCTCACCGGCATCAGCGTTTCACGACCACGCGCGAGGAATGGCTTGCCATCCACCACGCGCACACCGAAATCATTCAGGTCCGGCGCGCTCAGGCCGAAGCTGGCGCGCGACAGATCGTCGGCAATCAGCGGCATGGTCAGGGCATCATCGCGATTGAACACGAAGCGCCGGCAGTTACGGTAAATACGATGCTTGGCCTGGTGGTAATCGACCATGCCGGTGTAGCGATCCATGTGGTCTTCGCTGATGTTGAGCACAATCGCCACCGCTGCTTTCAGCGAGTGCGTGGTTTCCAGCTGGAACGACGACAGCTCCATCACATACAGGTCTTTCTCGCCCTCGGCGAGCATGTCCAGCACCGGCGTGCCGATATTGCCGCAGACGCCGGTACGCTTGCCGGCGGCTTCGCCCATGAGGCCGACCAGTGTGGTCACCGTGCTCTTCGCATTGGAACCGGTGATGGCGATGATCGGTGCCGTCACGGCACGGCAAAACAGCTCAACATCGCCGATGACGGAAACACCAGCAGCGATCGCAGCGGCAATTTCCGGCTCGCGAATGGAGATGCCCGGGCTGCTAACCACTTCGCTGGCACGCAACAACAACGCCGCATCGAGCTTGCCCAAGCTCACATCCACATCGGGAAACTCAGCACGCAGCTCGGCCAGACCCGGCGGATGCTCGCGGGTATCGTTAACAGCTACCGGATAACCCTGGCGCTTGAGATAGCGAACGCAGGACAGCCCGGTCTTGCCCAGACCGATGACCACCCGCAAACCATCACGCTGAATGAGCATGCTCGCCTCTCCTTAACGCAGCTTCAGGGTCGCGAGACCGACCAGCACGAGCATGAAGCTGATGATCCAGAAGCGCGCAACCACGCGAGTTTCCGGCCAGCCCTTAAGCTCGAAATGGTGGTGAATCGGAGCCATGCGGAAAATGCGCTTGCCGGTCAGCTTGAAGCTGGCCACCTGTAGCATCACCGACACCGTTTCCATGACGAAGACGCCGCACATCACGAACAGCACAATCTCCTGACGCACAATGACGGCGATGGTGCCGAGCACGGCACCCAGCGACAACGCGCCGACATCGCCCATGAAGACCTGAGCCGGGTAGGCGTTAAACCAGAGAAAGCCAAGGCCAGCACCGATGATGGCGCCACAGATGATGATCAGCTCACCGGCCCCAATGACAAAAGGGATCTGCAGATAGCTAGCAAATTTGATGTTGCCGGTCAGGTAGGCAAAGATCGCCAGCGCACCAGCAACCATGACAGTCGGCATGATGGCCAAGCCATCGAGACCGTCCGTCAGATTCACCGCATTGCTCGCACCAACAATCACGAAATAGCTCAGCACGATGTAGAACAGGCCCAACGGAATAACTACGCCCTTGAAGAACGGCACAATCAGGCTGGTCTCGATCGGTGTCTTCGCTGTCAGGTAGAGCACAACAGCAGCACCGATGCCGCCCACCGACATCCAGAAATATTTCCAGCGACTAGGCAGGCCACGCGGGTTCTTTTCCACGACCTTGCGATAGTCATCGACCCAACCGACCAGCCCGAAAATCACCATCACACCCAGCACGATCCAGACATAGAGGTTGTCCAGACGCGACCAGCACAACGTGCTGACGCCGATCGTCAGCAAGATCAGCACACCACCCATGGTGGGCGTGCCGGTCTTGGCCAGATGCGTCTGCGGGCCATCATTACGGATGGCCTGACCAAACTTCATCTCTTTCAGCTTTTCAATCAGATGCGGGCCCCACCACAGCGAGAGCGCAAATGCCGTCACAATACTGAGCATGAAACGGAAGGTCAGGTAATTGAAAACCCCGAAGCCCTTGTAGTGTTGTGCCAATTGATCCGCTAGCCAAAGCAACATATCAGTGCGCTCCTGCGTCGCCAGTCAAACGCTGCACGACACGCTCCATGCGTGCACTGCGCGAGCCCTTGACGAGGATGGTGACCACACCCTGCAACTCAGCCTCTAGAGCCTTCAGCAGGGCCTGATGATCAGGGAACAACTGCGCCTGCGGTCCAAAGCCGGCGGCATACTGGCCACTGTGCAGGCCTGTGGCATAAAGCGCGTCGATATTTTTCATGCGTGCATACTCCCCGACTTCAAGATGGCCCGATGCTGTGGCATCGCCCAATTCCCCCATATCACCCAAGACCAGCACATGGCGGCCAGGCAGCTCGGCGAGCAAATCAATGGCCGCCTTCATTGAGCTTGGATTAGCGTTGTAAGAGTCATCAATGACGTAGCGTTGCTGCCCCAGACTGTGCGGTACGGTACGGCCCGAAAACGCACGTGTTCTTTGCAGACCTTCAACAATGCGTGCCAATGAAATACCGCAGGCATATGCCAAAGAAGCGGCTGCCAGTGCATTCATGACTTGGTGACGACCGAGCAGTTGCAGCTGCACAGGCATTGTCTGCGCACCGATGTGTAGCGTGAATGCGTACTGCGGCATGGCACCGGAGGTGATGTCCGTGGCGTAAACATCAGCCGTCTGATGCTCGGAGAACGTCAGCAACTTGCGGCCAGCCAGCTTGGCCAGCCAGAAGTCAGCGAAATCATCATCAAGATTGACGATGGCCGTGCCATCCGCCGCTAGACCATCGTAAATTTCGCTTTTGGCCTGCGCGATGCCCTCACGGCTGCCGAAACCTTCCAAGTGCGCCGTGCCGACATTGATAATCACGGCGGCGCGAGGTCGCACCAAGCCTGAGGTATAGGCAATCTCACCCGCATGATTGGCGCCCAGCTCAAAGACGCCGTACTGATGCTCTTCACGCAAACGCAAAAGCGTCAGCGGCACACCAATGTCATTGTTCAAGTTACCCAAGGTCGCCAGCGTTTCGCCCTGCTGCTCGAAGATGCGCGCCGTCATTTCCTTGGTCGAGGTTTTGCCGGCGCTGCCGGTCATGGCCACGCGCACCACATGCGGGAAGCGCGCGCGCCATGCCGCAGCAATCTGGCCCAGCGCCCGGTGACAATCATTCACGATGATCTGCGGGATACCGGCACTCGGGTCCATGCGCGACACGACAGCGGCCACAGCCCCCTTGTCTGCCGCCTGATGAACCAATGCATTGGCATCGAAGTTCGGGCCAGACAGCGCGATAAAGACGTCGTTGACCTGCAGTGTGCGTGTATCGCTGGAGAAACTGCCAACATCAGCATCCAGACCGATCAATTCACCACCCACCACCACGGCAATTTCCGACAGTCTCATGCTGGACTCCTTGTATTCAGCGCGAGCCGTACTTGCTCAACATCATTGAAGGGATAACGCACACCCATGATCTCCTGATAGGTCTCATGGCCCTTGCCGGCAATCAGCACGACATCATCGGATGCTGCGTTTTTCAGGGCATGCGCGATAGCCTCGGCACGATCTGCAATAATCGTTGCCGGCCGGCCAGCCAGGCCCTGTTGAATATCGTGGAGAATGCTTTCCGGCGCTTCTTCGCGCGGATTGTCGGTGGTCAGTACCACTCTGTCGGCGAGCGTGGCCGCAATACGACCCATCTCCGAACGCTTGCCGGTATCACGACCACCGCCACAGCCAAACACACACCACAGCTTGCCTTCTGTGTGCTCACGCGCGGCTTTCAGCGCCTGCTCCAGCGCATCCGGCGTGTGCGCATAATCCACCACCGCCAAGGGCGATTGGCCATCGCGCAAACACTGCATGCGACCCGCTACCGGAGCCACGGTCGAGAGTGCTTGCGCGGACTGTTCTAGGCTGTAGCCCAGGGTCAGTAGGCCGCCCAGCACCGCCAGCAAATTGCTGGCATTGAAACGGCCGAGCAGCGGGCTGCGCAGCTCAATCCGGCCCCAAGGGGTACGCACCTGCAACAGCAGGCCATTCAAGGATGGCTGCACGCTTTCGGCAACAATTTCGGCATTGCTGTCGGCCTGCAAGCTGTAGCGCAAGCAAGTCACGCCAACTGCAAGCTGCTGCTGATAATGCGCGCCTTGCACATCATCGGCATTGATCACTGCCGCTTTCAGACCGGGCCACGAAAACAGGCGCCCCTTGGCTGCGGCGTAGCTGGCCATGTCGCCGTGATAGTCGAGATGATCCCGCGTTAGATTAGTAAACAGTGCGGTGTGAATTGGCGTGCCAACCATGCGCCCTTGTTCAAGGCCATGCGAGCTAGCTTCCATCGCCACCAGCTGGGCACCATGATCACGGAAGCCGGCCAGCAAACGCTGCAACTGCAACGGGTCTGGCGTTGTAAACTGCGACGCCGCCAGTTCGCCATAAAAACCGTTACCCAGCGTACCGATAACCGCACTGCGCTGACCCAACGCCAGCGCGGCGCCAGCAAGCAAGTTCGCGATACTGGTCTTGCCATTAGTACCCGTCACCGCCATCACCGTCATGGCTTGTGCCGGCTGATCATGAAAGCGCGCAGCAAACTCACCCAGTCGCTGCGTCAGCTCCGGTACAACCAACACCGGCACGCCATTGATCACGCGATGCGCCTGCCAATCTCCACCGGCCTCTGCCAGCACTGCGCCAGCCCCCGCCGCCAACGCGGCCGGAATATGTGTACGCGCATCGTGATGCAGAGCAGCAAGCGCAACAAAAACGCTACCCGGCTGAACCTGGCGCGAGTCAGACACTAGCGATGGCACAACGATTTGAGCCCATTGCACAGGCACTTCCGGCCAGATTTGAAGCAGTGTTTTCATCTCAGCCCTCCCGACCCGGGCGAGCCCAGGTTGACGGATGCGGGAAGCGATGCTGCTCAGCCAAGCGTTCAGCGCTGCGATCCGGCTCGATATTCATCAGGCGCAGCGTGTCCGACATCATGCGTGAAAACACAGGAGCTGCCGCGAGGCCACCGTAGTAGCCGCCTTGGCGTGGGTTATCAATAATGATGGCAGTGACAACGCGCGGTGCACTTGCCGGAGCCATGCCAACAAATAGCGACATGTACGCATCGCTGGCATAGCCGCCGCCCTGGGCCTTGTGTGCCGTACCGGTCTTGCCCGCAATACGATAGCCCGGTACCGCAGCGCGCAATGCCGTACCTTCCTGTGTCACTACGGTTTCCATCATGGGAATAATGGCGCGTGCAATTTTCTCATCGAGAATGCGCTTTCCCGGTACCGGGCCGGTGACCTTGGTAAAACTGATCGGGCGCTGGATGCCGCCACTGGCAATCACGGCATAGGCCTGTGCCAGCTGCAAAGCCGTGACCGTCACGCCATACCCATACGACATGGTCGCGATCTCAACCGGATTCCAGCGATTAGACGGCTGCATGCTGCCGGCACTTTCACCCGGGAAACCACTACCCGTCCGGTGACCAAAGCCCAGGCGACGGTGCAGCAGCGGCAGGGTATCTCGCGGCAGCGCCATGGCAATCTGAGCAGACGCAACGTTGCTCGACTTGGTCAGCAAGGTCGGCATGTCGATCACGCCATAGTTCTCATGATCACGAATCAACTTGTTGAGAACTTTGTAAGTGCCTGGGCTGGTATTGAAATGGCTATGCACATTGAACTTTCCACTCTCAAGAGCGGCCGCCACGGTAAACGGCTTGAGCGTAGAGCCAGGCTCAAACTGATCGGTCACCGCACGATTACGCAGAGCATCTACCGTCAGCTGCTTGCGGTTGTTGGGGTTGTACGATGGCAAATTGGCCATCGCCAGTACCTCACCGGTATTCACATCCAGTGATACCAGTACACCAGCCGTGGCATTGTGCTCGGCAACACCCCGCGCCAACTCACGATAAGCCGCATATTGCACGCGCGTATCAAAGCTCAGCGTGACATCTTTCCCCGGATGCGCAGCCTTGATCAACGCCACATCCTGAACACGATGCCCCTTCAGGTCCTTGACCACACGCTTGACCCCCGCCTCACCTGCCAGCTGCTCATTGAGGGCAAGCTCCAGGCCTTCCTTGCCCTGATCATCCAGATTGGTAAAACCAATCATGTGCGCAGTGACCTCTGCTTCAGGATAGAAGCGGCGGTATTCCGTCATGCCGTAAACCCCCGGCATATCCTTAGCCAAAATCCGCTCAGCCACCGCAGGCGACAGCAGGCGCTTGGCATACATGAAGCCTTTGCGCGAATTACGATTGACGCGCGCCACCAGACTCCCCGCCGGCAATGCCAAGTCATGCTCCAACGTGCTAAGCGGCGCATTACCGGCAAGGGCCTGGCGTGGGTTGATCCAGATTGAGATCACCGGGGTGCTAACAGCCAGCGGCGCGCCGTTACGATCCAGAATCATCCCGCGCATCGCCATCACAGGCTCGATACGCAAAGAGCGGGCATCGCCCTGCTTGCGCAGAAACTCGCTGTCGACCACCGTGAGATATATCGCACGACTCACCAGACCGGCCAGCAGCACAGACAATGCGCCGACCAGGAAGTAATGGCGATGCCGAAACAGCAGCGCGGCACCCTCGGCCTTTTTGATAGGGGTACGCGGCATCATGGTCGCACCATCATGACTTCATGTGGTGCCGGCGTGCGCATGCCCAGCTCATCCGTAGCAACTTTGCCGATGCGCCCATAAGCACCCCAGGCCTGCTGCTCCAGCAAGAGCTGACCCCACTCGACCTCAAGGTGATCGCGCTCAACCTGCAATGTTTGCAGCTGATTCAGATAAATGCGCGACTTATGCACGCTGTAGGCAACACCCAACGATGCCGCAATCAGAGCCAACAGAATCGCCGCAGCCTGCCGCAGGTCAGGCTGCATGATCATGCGAGCCAAGGCGCTCACGCGCGTAGACCACATCATGAGAACACCTGCAGGCGCTCGGCCACACGCAAATGCGCACTACGCGCACGCGGATTCATCGCCACTTCGCTGGCGCTGGGCTCAATCGCCTTGCCAAGCTTCTTCAGGCCCGGCCTCATCTGCTGCCAGGTCACCGGCAACCCGGGCGGAAAATCATCGCCTTTCACTTCGCGATTAATGAACTGCTTGACCATGCGATCTTCCAGCGAATGGAAGCTGATCACCGCCAGACGACCGCCGGGCGCAAGCACAGCAAGACTTTGCTCGAGAAAGTCCTCAAGATCGCCCAGCTCACGATTCACCGCAATGCGAATGGCCTGAAAACTGCGCGTAGCCGGATTCTTGTGCTTTTCCCAAGCCGGATGCGCGACAGCCACAATCTCGGCCAGCTGCTTGGTGCGGGTAATTGGCGCCTGCGCACGCGCCGTCACGATGGCTCGCGCGATACGCTTGGCAAAGCGTTCTTCACCGTAAGTCTTGAGCACATCGGCAAGGTCAGTTTCTTTTACCGAGGCCAGCCAATCGGCAGCACTCTGGCCGCGCGTAGGATCCATACGCATGTCCAGTGGGCCATCGTTCATAAAGCTGAAGCCGCGCTCGGCATCATCAATTTGCGGCGACGACACACCAAGATCCGCCAGCACACCGGCAACCTGCCCCTGCAGGCCCAAACGGCTCACATGCGCCTTCATACTGGCAAATGAATCGTGCACGATGCTGAAGCGCGGATCAGCCTTGGCCAAGGCCTCACCCGTGGCAATCGCCAACGGATCTTTGTCAAAAGCAATGACACGAGCTTGCGGACCCAGCGCGGCCAACAGCTTGCGCGTATGGCCACCACGCCCAAAGGTAGCATCTATATAGCAGCCAGCCGTATTCGTGAGAACCGCATCAACGGTCTCGTCACACAATACGGTCAGATGCTGAAAATCAGTCATGATCAAAGCGCCAAAGAGTCAATGGCTTGCGCCAGCTCGGCTGCGGAGAAATCTGCATTCAACAACTCTGCCTGCAATGCATCCCAGGATGGCTTGTGCCAGATTTCGCATTTTTTGCCTTGGCCGGCGAGCACCACCGACTTGTCGAGATGCGCAAATTGACGCAGCTCCGGACTCACCAGAAAACGACCGGCGCTATCTAGGTTGATTTCGGTGGCATAACCCAGAATGCGGCGCTTGAGTTGCGTCATGGCGGCACTGGATGTCGGCAGTGCATTGAAGCGCGCTTCAATCGCCTCCCACTCGGTCAGCGGGTACAGCACCAAGCAGGATTCACGAATATCCACGGTGAGCACAAACTTGCCCTGACACTCGGCCATCACGCGTTCGTGGTAGCGCGTCGGCAAGCCGATGCGTCCCTTTGCGTCCATGGTCAGTTCGTCGTAGCCGCGAAACATGCGTTTTCTTCCTAAAGCGGGGGATTGAAAACAATAAAAACCACAAAATCACACTTTTCCCCACTCTGCGGGCAAATATAGAGAGCAGCCTCAATTCAGTCAACCTAATGAAGCCATGGTTATAAGTAACAATTTGTCTTTTTAAAACAGTAACTTAGGCCGAATGACACAAGCCATAAAAGAAGTCGTTGCTGATAATAATCAACAACTTAGAGCTGCATCTTGTCTTAGAATTTAAGTTCGCCGTGATTCTAGATTTTTTCGCTATAAGCGAAATAGCCATACAAACCATACACGAGTAACAGAATAGGTCGGAGTCGGCCTGTAAGCCGGGTTCTGTCGTGGACGATCATTCCTCTAGGCCCATCGTCGCCGATGGGCTCGAGCAACCTACCCGTGTCCCGCGCGGGCCGCGCGTATGGACACCTATTTGGTCTTGCTTCAAGTGGGGTTTGCCGTACCGGTCTGTTACCAGACTCGTGGTGCGCTCTTACCGCACCGTTTCACCCTTGCCTGATCCCCTGCACCCGAAAGTACCGAGGCCATCGGCGGTTTACTCTCTGTTGCACTTTCCGTCGGCTCACGCCGCCCAGGCGTTACCTGGCACTTTGCCCTATGAAGCCCGGACTTTCCTCCCCCATGCACGCATGGCAGCGATCGCCCAGCCGACTCCGGCGCGCAGCTTAAGGGCGCCGGCCCACGAACTCAAGGTGATTCGTTCGCCAGTTTCAATGCCAGCGCCATGTCGTAGAGCGCATTACGCTTCAAACCCATCATCTCTGCCGCCAAACCCGCAGCCTGCTTGACGGGTAGCTCACGCACCAGCACCCGCAAAATTGACTCGGCCGATAACGCTCGCGTCTCTGTCGCTTCGCGCTCCGGAGCACCCGCAATCACCAAGACAATTTCGCCTCGCTGCTGGTTACTGTCCGCTACGACCCAGGCCAGAAGCTCGCTCAAAGGCGCACGACGTATTGTTTCAAATGTCTTGGTCAGCTCCCTGGCCAATGTGGCCAAGCGCTCAGCGCCAAAGGTAGCCACCAGATCCTCCAGCGTTTCCACAATACGATGCGGAGCCTCATACAGAATGAGTGTTGGAGTCGCTTCTGCTAACTGCTTAAGTCGAGCAACACGCGGCCCCTGACGACTGGGCAAGAAACCCTCGAAATGAAATCGATCCGAAGCCAGCCCAGCAGCACTCAGGGCGGTAATGGCAGCACAGGGGCCAGGCACCGGCACCACCGTGACACCCGCATCGTGCGCCGCCGCAATTAAACGGTATCCCGGATCGCTGATGAGGGGTGTACCGGCATCCGACACCAGTGCCAGCGTTTCACCCGCCTGCAAGCGAGCAATCAAACCCGGCACACGATGCGCCTCATTATGATCATGCATCGCTGTTAGCTGCGTACGCAGGCCTAGCTGCTCAAACAAACGCGCAGAGGTTCGTGTGTCCTCAGCCGCAACCTGATCAACACCCGCCAGTACTTTTTGCGCTCGCGGACTGAGATCATCGACCTCGCCTATCGGTGTAGCGACCACATAAAGACAACCGGGCTTGATGCATGCAGACATGGCCAGAGGCCCTCTTTGGAGATGCGCCATTATCAGGGCATCAACCGCCTCACACCACGATAAAGTGGCGAAAACCTGAATGCTGAGCTAAACCATAAGCAAGCCCAAGGGACAGCCTATGCAAAACCTCAGACCAGCCCTACGCGCAGAGTCCCCCAGCCAGCAAGCTGGGCGCTTGGCCGAAGACGCAGCCATCGCCTTTTTACAAACGCAGGGGCATGAACTGATCGCCCGCAACATTTATTGTCGCCGCGGCGAGATTGACTTGATAACCTTGCACGGCCAGTGGCTGGTCATGACCGAGGTGCGCTGGCGCAGCCGAACTGATTTTGGCGGTGCCGCGGCATCCGTCACGCGCAGCAAGCAACAACGCATCATTGCCGCCGCACGCTATTTTTTAGGCCATCAAACACAGTGGCAGCAATGTTTTATACGGTTTGATGTCATGCTATTTGAAGGCTCGCCACCTGACTGGCAACGTCGATGGCTGCAAGCAGCCTTCACCGCATTCTAGAGAGATCCGATGCACGCCCAAATCATGCAAATGTGCCATGACAGCATGAATATGCTGTCACGACTCGCAGAAGAACAAGCAGACAGCATTTCGCATGCTGCCATGATCATGGTTGATGCCCTTATTCATGAGCGCAAGATTATCTGCTGCGGCAATGGCGCCTCGGGAGCTAATGCCCAATCCTTTGTCAGCAAAATGCTAAACCGCTTCGAACACGAGCGCCCGGCACTGCCCGCACTGGCTCTGGCACCAGACAGTGTGACCCTGAGCGCACTGGCACAGGACAATCGATTGACCGAGTCCTTCTCCCGTCCCTTTCTTGCCTTCGCACAGCCCGGCGATGTATTGCTTGTGCTCTCCGCCACAGCAACCGCAGCCAATATTCTCGCCATCGTGCATGCTGCACATGAGCGTGGCTGCCCTGTCATTGCAATTACCGGCGCCAGCGGTGGGGAGATTTCCCGGCTGTTAGCACCTGAAGATGCTCTGATTCAGATACCTGAACATCGAGCCTATCGAGTACATGAAGCACAGTTGTTTACATTGCACTGCTGTTGCGCCTTAATCGATGCTTCACTATTCGGAGATCCCGACCTTGCCTAATGCTCTTACGCTGCGCCGCAGCACTCGCACTCTAAGTTCTCTTGCGCTCGCCACTGCTATTTTGAGCGGCTGCACCACACTAGCAAAAGTGGGCGTCGGCCCCAGTGTTGCAGAGCCAGGCACACGCACAACGGCATCACGCCTGAATGACATCAGCCTCGCACAATCCGTACGCGTTGATATTTATAAAATGGTACCGGCAGCCAATGATGCTCGCATTGAGGTCGTCAGCTTCTATCAGTCCATTCTGCTTGTCGGCGAAGTGCCAAATGAGGCGTTAAAGGCGCAAATCGGCGCTATTGCCAAGCGCTACAGTGACGTCAAGATCGTACATAACGAACTGACCATCGGCATCAATCGCAGCATCGGCGAACGCCTGGGAGATGACCTGCTTGAGCGTAAAGCCAACTTCAGTCTGCTCTCTGCTGACGGCCTGCGCAGTAGCCAAGCAACCGTCACAGCGGTTAACGGCACGTTGTATCTGATGGGCAAGTTGACCCAACGGGAAACCGATCGCGCCATCGTGCGCTTGCAAGCACTTGATGGCGTGACCCGCATTGTGAAGATTGTTGATGTACTGCCCGACACTCCCGTCAGCACGGGGGCTTGAGCAGTATCAGGCTTATTTGACTACACGCAAGCTGGGACGTGCCTTCTTTGCCGCTGATGGCGCAGTAGGCACACCAGCATCGGCAGCCGGCGCATCGGGAGAATACTCATTCTCCTCAAAAAACAAGCCCTCACCATTTTCACGCGCGTAAATACCAAGAACAGCACCAATGGGCACTTGAATCCAATGTGGTGTTCCTGCAAAACGAGCCGAAAAAGATACTTCCGTATTAGCAAGCAACAACTCACGCACCGCTGACGGATTAATGTTCAACACGATGCGCCCATCTTCTACAAAAGCCTCGGGCACTTGCGCGCCCGGCCACATGGCATTGACGAGTAGATGTGGCGTCCAGCCTTGATCAATGATCCATTCGTTGATCGCGCGAACCAAATAGGGCCGCGTGCCTTTCAGCGCCATTCCTCAGACTCCGCGACGCATATCACGCTCTACATCGGTCAGGCTCGCCAAAAAGCCATCGCGACGGAAGATGCGATCCATGTAACGCAACATCGGGGCACACGCCCTTTCCGGCAATTCCACACCCAGTATCGGCAAGCGCCAGAGGATAGGAGCCAGCATGCAATCGAGCAGCGAAAACTCGTCGCTCATGAAAAAGGCCTTTTCCTGGAAAATCGGCGCGATGGTAATCAAGCTGTCGCGAAGATCCTTGCGAGCCTTCTGAATCACCAACTCTTTGCCTTTGCCGGCAAGAGCAGCATCCACCAAAGCACACCAGTCTCGCTCAATACGGTAAGCCAACAGACGCGCCTGTGCACGCGCAACCGGATATACCGGCAATAATGGAGGATGCGGAAAGCGCTCGTCGAGATACTCCATCATGATCTTGGTTTCATACAACGACAGCTCACGGTCCACCAGAACCGGTAGCTGGTTGTACGGGTTTAGATCTGCAAGATCCGCAGGGCGATTGTTGTCGCGCACATTGATCACATCGACCGAAACGCCTTTTTCAGCCAAGACAATACGAACACGGTGACTGTAGTGATCGGCAGCATCCGAATAAAACGTCATTGAAGCGCGACGCGCAGCGGTTGCCATGGTGAAACCCTCCTAACAACAAAAAAGACAAAAGGGCGACACCTGTTCAGGCGTCCCCCTTTGTCAAAAACTGGTCATCACCCAAGGTAATGACCCGTTAGCTTATTTGACGTCTTTCCAGAACTCTTTGTTGAGCAAGTAGACCGGAACCATCAGCAAGGCCAGGAACAACAGAACCCAAACACCCATGCTTTCACGCGTCAAGCGGCTTGGCTCTGCCATATAGGTCATGAAGTTCACGAGATCACCAACAGCAACCTCGAACTCCTCTGGCCCCAGCTCCTGCTCCAGCGGGTCCAGAACGTGCGGCATACCAACATCCTTGAAGACACGGTTGTTGACACCCCACGGACGCTTGTCATCCGGGTAGAAGTTGAGCAGATAAGTATAGACCCAGTCAGGCGAGCGGAAGCGAGTCTCCAGCGACAAGTCGGGCGGCGCATTACCGAACCACTTAGCCTGATCCTTTTGATTGACCTTAGCATCGATCGGATCGCCAATCTTGTCTGAAGTGAACATCATGTACTTCTCGACCAGCTTGGGCTCAATCTCCAGATCTTGCGACATGCGCTCGTAACGCAGGTACTTGGCACTATGGCAACCCGAACAGTAGCTCAGGAACAATTGCGCACCGTGCTGCAGCGACTCCTTGTTACGCAGATCAACGGGGGCCTTTTCGCACTCGTGCAGCTCACCACAGCCATCACCACCGGAAGCCAGAACGGCCGAAGGCGCAAGTACCAAGAAGAGCGAGAGAATCAGATTTTTCATCAGTGTGCTCCCCCAGTCACGCGATCAGGCACGGTTTTGACGGTTTCCATAGATGTATAGAACGGCATCAGCAAGAAGAACAAGAAGTAGATAATCGTCAGAACCTGCGAAATCACTGTCTTGACCGGGTCAGAGGGCACTGCACCCAGATAGCCCAGACCCAAGAAGCTGATGACGAATAGAGTCAGCCAGATCTTGCTCTGCGTGCCCTTGTAGCGCATCGACTTAACCGGACTCTTGTCCAGCCAAGGCAGAACAAAGAGGATGGCAATTGCAGCGCCCATGGCGATTACGCCACCGAGCTTGGACGGCACAGCACGAAGAATCGCGTAGTACGGCGTGTAGTACCAAACCGGAGCAATATGCGGCGGCGTCTTCAGCGGATTGGCCGGCTCGAAGTTCGGCTTCTCTAGGAAGTAACCACCACCATCCGGGAAGAAGAAGATCACGGCCGAGAAAATCGCCAAGAACACCACAATACCAACCAGGTCATGAACCGTGTAGTACGGGTGGAACGGGATGCCGTCGAGCGGAATACCGTTTTCGTCTTTCACCTTCTTGATGTCGACGCCATCCGGGTTGTTCGAGCCAACATGGTGCAACGCGACCAAGTGCATGAACACCAGCGCAACCAGCACCAACGGAATAGCAACCACATGGAGAGCGAAGAAGCGGTTCAGGGTAATACCGGAGATCAGATAGTCACCACGCACCCAGGTTACCAGCTCATCACCGACCAATGGCACAGCGCCGGCGAGGTTGAGAATAACCTGTGCACCCCAGTATGACATGTTGCCCCAAGGCAGCAGGTAGCCGAAGAAGCCTTCAGCCATCAGCGCCAAATAGATCGCCATGCCGAATAACCAAACCAGCTCACGCGGCTTCTTGTAGGAGCCATAGAGCAAGCCACGGAACATGTGCAAATAAATGACCACAAAGAACGCCGAGGCCCCGGTAGAGTGCATGTAGCGCAACAACCAGCCATATTCGACATCACGCATGATGTATTCAATGGAGTCGTAAGCACCCTCACCCGACGGGTTGTAGGACATAGTCAGCCAAATGCCGGTAACCAACTGATTAACCAGCACAATCATGGAGAGTACGCCGAAGAAGTACCAGAAGTTGAAGTTCTTCGGGGCGTAGTACTTCGACATGTGATATTCGTAGGTTTCAGTCGCAGGGAAGCGCGCATCTACCCAGCCCATCAGGCTTTTGCCGATATTGGCCATTATGCTTTCTCCTCGCCCAGTACGACGATGGTGTCCGACTCGTAGAAGTGCGGGGGAACCACGAGATTCAAGGGTGCCGGCACATTATTGAAAACGCGTCCTGCGAGGTCAAAACGCGAACCATGGCAAGGACAGAAGAATCCACCCTTCCAGTCAGCGCCCAGATCCGCAGGTGCCACTTCCGGACGGAACAACGGCGAACACCCCAGGTGAGTACAAATACCGGTCAGGATCAGGAACTCAGGCTTGATCGAACGCACCGGATTTTTTGCATAAGCGGGCTGCTGATCTTCTTCCGAAGACGTCGGATCCTTCAGATCGTTGTCGTTCTTCGGAAGATCGGCCAACATCTGGGGCGTGCGACGCACTACCCAAACCGGCTTACCGCGCCACTCGAACACGGCACGCTGACCGACTTCAAGCTGACTGATGTCCGCTTTCACCGACGCACCAGCAGCTTTCGCCTTGGCACTGGGATTCCAGGACTTCACGAAGGGAACAGCAGCCCCTGCAACGCCAACTGCGCCCAAGGCTGCAGTGGCACCTATCAACAGGCGCCGGCGATCGACATTTACGCCGTCAGTACTCATTGACGCACTCTCCGAATCAGCTAATGGCAACCGAATATGCGCGTTTCACGGGCATTTCGGCACTGCATTGAAAACCGAGTAATGGTAATGAAATCACCTACAAGTGACAAGGCGATTGATCGCCTGAAACACCAGTATTGAAGGGGGTTTGTCCCGACGGGCGACGTAACTTTAAGAGAAAATAAAAAAGCCCGCAGATAACTCTGCAGGCTTTTGAATTGGCTGGGGAACTAGGATTCGAACCTAGACAGACGGTGTCAGAGACCGTAGTCCTACCGTTAGACGATTCCCCATTATCAACCGCCCGAAGGCGGCCAATATTAACGCTTGGAGTACTGTGGACGCTTACGTGCCTTACGCAGGCCGAGCTTCTTACGCTCAACTTCACGGGCATCACGCGTTACGAAGCCGGCTTTACGCAGCGGCGACTTCAGTTCTTCGTTGTATTCAACCAGAGCACGAGTGATGCCATGACGAATGGCACCAGCTTGACCACCAATACCGCCGCCAGCGACGGTGACCATGATGTCAAACTTGTTCAGCAGCTCAACCAGCTCGAGTGGCTGACGAACAACCATGCGCGCAGTTTCGCGACCAAAATAAGTGTCCAGCGGACGGTCATTGACAACGATGTTGCCAGTACCCGGGCTGATGAAAACGCGTGCAGTCGCAGTCTTACGACGGCCAGTTCCGTAATTTGTTGTCATGGCGCTCGGCTCAGATGATCAGTTCTTTGGGCTGCTGTGCAGAATGCGGGTGCTCGGCGCCACCGTAAACTTTCAGCTTGCTCAGCATGTCGCGGCCCAACGGACCCTTTGGCAGCATGCCACGGACAGCGATTTCGATCGGCGCAGCTGGCTTGGCAGCAATCAGCTTCTCGAAATTCACGCCCTTGATACCACCCGGGAAACCGGTGTGGTGCCAATAAACCTTGGCGTGCGCCTTGTTGCCAGTGATAGCAACCTTGGCAGCATTCACGACCACAATGTAGTCGCCAGTATCAACGTGCGGAGTGAACTCCGGCTTGTGCTTGCCACGCAGGCGGCTTGCGATTTCGGTCGCCAGACGGCCGAGAGTCTTGCCGTCTGCGTCAACGACGAACCAGTCGCGCTTAACGTCTGCGGGCTTGGCACTGAAAGTCTTCATGTCAACATGCCTTCATAAAAACAGAGTCCGCGACCCCTGAAATTCAGGCTGTCGCAATGAGGTCGCGAATAGTACCCAAGGTCATCGACTTTGACAACGCCCAAGCGAATAAAATTTCACGCTCAGGCATTTTCACAAGGGGCAGACCAGCAACAATCAGATCAAGGTTCGCGCAATAATGCCCTTCATGATCTCGTTGGTACCACCATAGATGCGCTGCACGCGGCAATCTGCCCACATGCGAGCTATTGGGTACTCCCACATGTAGCCATAGCCGCCGAAGAGCTGAACACACTCGTCAGCGACCTCAAACTGCAGGTCGGTTACCCAGTATTTTGCCGCAGCTGCGCTCTGAATATCCAGCTTCTTCTGCATATGTAGCTCGATACAGCGATCCACATAGGTACGCGCCACTTCAATTTTGGTATGAATTTCCGCCAGCTTGTACTGCGTATTCTGGAAATCGCCAACACGCTTGCCGAAAGCCTTGCGCTCGCGCACATAGTCCAGTGTCAGCTGCAAAGCGCCCTCCATCTGCGCCACGGCGTTAACGGCGATGCCCAAACGCTCCTGCGGCAGCTCTTGCATAAGATAAACAAAGCCCATGCCCTCGACGCCAATCAAGTTGTCTTTCGGCACCTTCACATCATTGAAGAACAGCTCGGAAGTATCTTGTGCCTTCATGCCGACCTTGTGCAGGTTGCGACCGCGCTCAAAACCGGGCATGCCGCGCTCCACCACGAAGAGCGAGATTCCCTTAGCGCCCTGCGTCGGATCTGTCTTGGCAACAACAATGACAATGTCCGCCATCTGACCATTAGTGATGAATGTCTTGGAACCGTTCAGGAGGTAATGATCCCCCTTGTCGATGGCCGTCGTTTTCACAGCCTGCAAATCCGAGCCACCACCCGGCTCCGTCATAGCAATCGCACCAATCAGCTCGCCCGTGACCATTTTTGGCAACAGGCGGGCTTTCATGGCTTCATTGCCGTAATGCTCGATATACGGTGCCACGATGTCGGTATGCAGGCCCCAACCGATGCCGCTCTGGCCCATCCGGGCAATTTCTTCCATGACGATGATGGAGTAGAGATAGTCAGCGCCAGGGCCGCCATATTCTTCCGGCAGCGTCGGGCAAAGAAACCCGTTCTCGCCGGCCTTGAGCCAAAGCTCGCGTGAAACCTGACCATCCTCCTCCCATTGAGCATGGTGAGGCACGGACTCTTTTTCGAGGAACTTGCGCAACGTGTCACGAAAACCTTCGTGGTCGGCGGAAAACAAAGTACGCGGAATCATGGTGTAGCTCCCAGTAAGGTAGTGTTTGGTCGCGATGATCTGCGCCGCCCGCCCCCTGCCAAGAGCCAAAACACTCAGGGGCGATGCTCGCGCGCCAGATACTCTCGCGACTGCATTTCCTGCAAACGACTTTGCGTGCGCTGGAATTCGAAGTTCAGCCGGCCCTGATCGTACAGTTCGAGAATCGGGCGTTCCGCTGAAATAATCAGCTTCACGCTGCGGTCATAAAACTCGTCAACCAAGTTGATGAAGCGCCGCGCAGCATCATCGTTGGATGCGCCCAGCGCTGGTACATCCGCCAGCAAAACCGCGTGGTATTCACGGGCTATCTCGATGTAGTCATGAGCACTGCGAGGCTTCTCGCAAAGCTCGGCAAAGCGGCACATCAGCACATCGTCGCTGCGCGCAATAACATCGACCGAACGGTCATTAATGTCAATAGGACTTTGCAACGCTGGCGAACCATTAGACAGCTCACGGAAGCTCCGCGCCAACGACGCTTCCGCTGCAGCATCCAGCGGCGAGTGATACAGCTCAGCCTGCTCGAGCACACGCAAACGGTAATCAACACCCGAGTCAACATTGATCACCTGACAATACTGCTTGACCATCGCAATAGCCGGCAGGAATCGCTGTCGCTGAAGGCCATTTTCGTAGAGGCGATCAGGCACGATATTGGACGTTGCCACTAGCGTTACGCCGCGTGCGAACAAGGCCTCGAACAGACCACCAAGGATCATGGCATCCGCAATATCGGTAACAAAAAACTCATCGAAGCAGATCACCACAGCCTCTTCGTGAATTAGCTCGGCCACTGCCTTCAACGGATCTTTGGTGCCCTGCAAGAGTTTCAGATCTTTGTGCACGCGCTGCATGAAACGATGAAAATGCACGCGCATCTTGCGCCGGAACGGAATCTGATCAAAAAACAGATCCATGAGATAGGTTTTGCCGCGCCCCACCCCACCCCACAAATAAAGCCCTTGCGCTGGCGTTTTCTGACGCTTGATTTCACGCAAGCGGGCAGGCCCACGTACTTTTTTCGCGATTTCAAAGCGCTGTATCAATGCCGCATGCACTTCCGTTAATGCCACTACCGCGCTGTTTTGCGCAGGATCAAATTGAAACTGCCCACTGGCAATATCCTGCTCATAACACTGCAACGGGCTCAAACCCATCTTAGCCTGCATTCTCGATCTCCCTGCACGCACTTTGTGCCCAGGCCTTCAGCGCACCCAGCTGGCCATGAAAAAAATGTCCCGCCCCCGGTATAACGGTGACAAGCACTTCGTCTGATGCTGTAGCTAACCAATCAGCAATAGCTGTTGGATCAACCACCTCATCGGCATCGCCATAAATGACTCGCGTGCCAGGCGACAAAGTTTGTGCCGACAGCGCAAAACGCGTTACTGGCGGAGCGACCAACCAAAGCATGGGAGAGCCCCCCGCCGCATCCACAGCCAAGCCAAGATGCACCTGGGCCGACACATAGGCACCGAAAGAAAAGCCAGCGAGCACGCGCCAAGGCAGCGCAAATTGCGCCTGCCCCCATTGCACCAGCGCAACTACATCACGCTGCTCACCAGCGCCCTGATCAAAGCTGCCAGCACTGGCTGCAACACCGCGAAAATTGAAGCGGACCGCAATCAAGCCTGCATCACGACAGACTCGCGCCAGCGTTGTCACGACCTTGTTATCCATGGTGCCGCCCATCAGCGGATGCGGATGACAGACAATGGCAAAGCCAGTGGCCTCTCCCGGAGGCACGCTCAGGGCCACATCCATCTGGCCAGCAGGCCCTGCCACCAACACGCGATGCTCTCCCGGCGGATAGCCGCCAACAGGCGCACCCGCCACGAAAGCCTGTACTAAAGATCGTGGCTCCTGCGACGAAACAACAATGGCCTCAGACATGGGCTCTCCTGTACTCTGCGCTTTGAAACGAGTGGGGCCAGATGGTATAGATAGCAAGAAGCTGCGCCAATGCCACTTTAGCGCAGCAATTCAGGAGATGCTGGACATGGGTGTATTGCTTTATCTGCTGTTTTTTATTCTGGGCGCAGCGGCTGGCGTGGTCATTACCAAGCGTCAAGCACCCGATCGCCGCGTACAAGAGCTGGAAACACTGCTGCAAGATCTACAGGCACGCCATGACCGCTATCAAAACGAAGTCAGCGATCACTTCAGTGAGACCGCCGAGCGCGTCAACGAGCTGACCCAACGCTATCGCGAAGTCCATCAGCATTTAGTGCAAGGTGCACAAATCCTCTGCGACGACCCCAAGCGCAGCAAAGATGCCAACCCTGCCAAGGCATTCACCAGCCTTAACGCTCAGGAAGTTCGCCCTCCGCATACTTTTGATCAGTACAGTGAGACCGATCTGGTCGGCTATGAACCGCCACGCGACTACGCCACTAAGAACCCGCAAGACAAAGGAACGCTAGACGAGCGTTTTGGCTTCAAATAAGCCAATTCGCGGTTGCAAAGGATTTGCGACTAACGGAGGCCTCTGCAAAAGATGAACAGCCTTACTTTCAGCAGGCCTTTCCGCTACACTTTTCAACCGAATTTCGTGCTTTCCCACATTGGCATGCTGTGTGCTTCGGTGCCGGCGCCCATTGGGTCAGCATTCCGCCGCCCCCCGTAGAGGACACACCCCGTGCTCGAAGCCTACCGTCAACATGTTGCCGAACGCGCCGCTCTCGGCGTTCCCCCGAAGCCCCTGGATGAAGCCCAGGTCGCATCGCTGGTTGAACTACTGAAAAATCCGCCTGCTGGCGAAGAAGCCTTCCTGGTTGATCTGCTGGAAAACCGCATTCCGCCCGGCGTTGACCAAGCCGCTTATGTGAAAGCCGCTTTCCTAGCCGCCGTCACCAATGGTCAGGCAAGCTCGCCACTGGTCACCAAAGAGCGCGCTACCTATCTACTCGGCACCATGCTCGGCGGCTATAACGTTGAACCACTGGTTGCTGCATTGGATGACGCTGCTCTCGCTGCCACTGCCGCCGAAGCACTGAAAAAAACCCTGCTGGTATTCGACGCCTTCCATGACGTGGAAGAAAAGGCCAAGGGCGGCAACGCCTACGCCAAGGCCGTGCTGCAGTCGTGGGCTGATGCCGAGTGGTTCACCAGCCGCCCGGAAGTCGCCCGCGAAATCAAGGTCACCGTGTTCAAGGTCACCGGCGAAACCAACACCGACGACCTGTCGCCGGCTCAGGATGCCTGGAGCCGCCCGGATATCCCGCTGCACGCCAATGCCATGCTGAAAAATGCCCGCGACGGCATCAACCCGGAAAAGCAGGGTGAAATCGGTCCGATCAAGCAGATCGAAGCCCTCAAGGCCAAGGGCAACATCGTGGCCTACGTCGGCGACGTGGTCGGCACCGGCTCCAGCCGCAAGTCCGCCACCAACTCGGTGCTGTGGTTCACCGGCGACGACCTGCCGCACATCCCGAACAAGCGTGACGGTGGCGTCTGCATCGGCTCCAAGATCGCCCCGATCTTCTTCAACACCATGGAAGACGCCGGCGCCCTGCCGATCGAACTCGATGTCGGCCAGATGAACATGGGCGACGAGATCGTCCTGCACATCAACCACGACAGCGCTGAAGTGACCGCCACCAAGAATGGTGCCGAGATCGCCAAGGCTCCGCTGAAGACCCCGGTCCTGCTCGACGAAGTGCGTGCTGGCGGCCGTATCAACCTGATCATCGGCCGTGGCCTGACTAAAAAGGCCCGCGAAGCCCTCGGTCTTGCTCCGTCAGCCCTGTTCCGTACGCCGGTGCAGCCGTCCGACACCGGTAAGGGCTTCACCCAGGCGCAGAAGATGGTTGGTCGCGCCTGCGGTCTGCCGGAAGGCCAGGGCGTACGTCCGGGCACCTACTGCGAACCACACATGACCACCGTCGGCTCGCAAGACACCACCGGTCCGATGACCCGTGACGAACTGAAGGATCTGGCCTGCCTCGGCTTCTCCGCCGATCTGGTCATGCAGTCGTTCTGCCACACCGCCGCCTATCCGAAGCCGGTCGATGTCAGCACGCATCACACCCTGCCGGACTTCATCATGAACCGTGGCGGCGTCTCGCTGCGTCCGGGCGATGGCATCATCCACTCTTGGCTGAACCGCATGCTGTTGCCGGACACCGTCGGCACCGGCGGCGACTCGCACACCCGCTTCCCGATCGGCATCTCCTTCCCGGCCGGTTCCGGTCTGGTGGCCTTTGCTGCCGCCACCGGCGTCATGCCGCTGGACATGCCGGAATCGGTGCTGGTCCGCTTCAAGGGCAAGATGCAGCCTGGCATCACCCTGCGTGACCTCGTGCATGCCATTCCCTACGCGGCCATCCAGCGTGGCGAACTGACCATCGAGAAGAAGGGCAAGAAGAACGTCTTCAACGGTCGCATCCTGGAAATCGAAGGTCTGGAAGATCTGACCGTCGAACAGGCGTTCGAACTGTCGGATGCTTCGGCTGAGCGCTCCGCCGCCGGTTGCTCGATCACCCTGAGCGAGAAGTCGGTTGCCGAATACCTGACCTCGAACATCACCATGCTGAAATGGATGATCTCGAACGGCTATGGCGATGCCCGCACCATGGCCCGCCGTATCGTCGCTATGGAAAAGTGGCTGGCCGCCCCGTCGCTGCTGCGCGCCGATAAGGATGCCGAATACGCTACTGTCTATGAAATCGACCTGAACGAGATCAAAGAACCGATCCTGTGCTGCCCGAACGATCCGGACGATGCCAAGCCGCTGTCGCAGGTTCAGGGCACGAAGATCGATGAAGTCTTCATCGGTTCGTGCATGACCAACATCGGCCACTTCCGTGCTGCCGGCAAGCTGCTCGACAAGGTGGAAGGCGGTTCGCTCGCTACCCGCCTGTGGCTGGCTCCGCCGACCCGCATGGATGAGCACCAGCTGATGGAAGAAGGCTATTACAACATCTACGGCCGTGCCGGTGCCCGCACCGAAATGCCGGGCTGCTCGCTGTGCATGGGCAACCAGGCCCGCGTCGCGCCGAACACCACTTGTGTGTCGACTTCGACGCGTAACTTCCCGAACCGTCTGGGCCAGGGCGCTGATGTTTATCTCGCTTCGGCAGAACTCGCTTCTGTCGCCGCCGTGATGGGCAAGCTGCCAAGCGTAGCCGAGTACATGGAGTACGCGGGTAAGTTGGATGCGATGTCGGGTGATATCTACCGTTACTTGAACTTCGACAAGATGAGCGAGTACACAGATCAAGCTGACAAGATCAACATGGCTCAGCTGACTTAAGCGACCCTGTTGTGAGAAAAGCCCGGACTAGCTCCGGGCTTTTTTATGCGCACTAAATACGCTTAATGCGCTAACGGGCAGTGGCACGAGACCTACTTCAGTGCATAAATAGCTCAGCTATTCAGCATCTATTCGGAACGGATTTGACCTGAGTTTTGACCGTTTTCTGGTATCGGTTAAGAAACCCAGACTGGATTTCGGCACCTTGATACAGCCCAGCCAGATCCGCCTGCATGCGCAGGAACAAGCGTGCGGTCATGCTGGCATCGGCCAGCGCTCGATGATGACGACCGTCGACGGGGATGTTGTGCAGGTCTACTAGCGTAGCGAGCTTGTGATTGATGGCCCAAGGATAAAGTCGACGCGCAATGAGGACCGTACAAAGAAACTCGTGATGATGCGCTAATCCTATTCGCGCGAGTTCGTGCTGCCAAAACTTGCGGTCGAAACTGGCATTGTGGGCAACAATGCTGGCATCGCCCACAAACTCAGCAACCTCAGCCATGGCATGCTCTGGTGGTGGCGCACCTCGAATCATGGCAGGCGTAATGCCGGTAAGCGAAGTAATGAACCCCGGTACACGTACGCCGGGATTTATCAGGCTCTGCCAAGAATCAACAATCTGACCATCTTGCAGCAAGACGGCCGCGACCTCCAAAGCCCGTCCACCTTGGTCGGGCATGAGGCCGTTGGTCTCAAAATCGAGGACGGCATAACGCGTCATGCGAAAAGCGCTTACGCCGACTGAATACCCGTGATCAGCCACGGATTTTCAGCCTTGCTACCATCACGCTCAAGGTGCCAGACATCGGCGAAATCATCTTCCACGCCTTCAACCGTATCGCGATAACGGCCTGTGAAGCGGATGCTGACTTCGGCAAGGCCGAATTTCTCATCGGCACGCACCAATTCGGAATCCACACGAATCACTTCCGTGTGCTGTGCTGCCGGCAGATTGGCTCGCTCGGCGACCAGCTCGGCATACAGCGCAGGCGTCGCATACTCTGCAATTTTGGCCAGATCATTCTGGTTCCAGGCGTCTTGCAGGGTACGGTAATGCTCTTTCGCGCCATCGAGAAAAGCTGGCGTATCGAAGCCGAGCGGCAGAGTCATGGGCACGGCTTCGCTGCCTGCACCGACTGTTGCACTGCCGACAACGCTGTCACGACGATTGCCGAAAACGGGAGGTACGGAGGCCGACGCCGTGGCGCCAGCATAAGCAGGCTGTGACACACGAACTGGCGCACTGGCCTGAGCCTTACCCTGGCGCATCAAGCGGAAAATCTTGAATGCGACGAACGCCAGCGCTGCTGCAATCAGGATATCCATGAACTGCAGGCCCTCGAAGGCACCACCCGCAAAAAGTGCCGCAAATAAGCCACCAACGAGCAAACCGCCAAGCAGTCCGCCCATCATGCCCTTGCCTGCAGCCTTGGCAGGCTGAGCAGCCATTTGTTGGCGCTGCGAGGGAACATCGGCAGTGGATTTGCTCGGCTGCGATGGCGTGGTTTGATACGTCCGGCCAAAGGATTTTCCGCCCCCAAAACGCTTGGCATGAGCCACTTCAGTAGTCAGTGTAAAAGCCAACAAAATCGCAAAGACCGCCCACAGTTTTTTCATGATGCTCCTCTCGCTCAGATTCAGCTGCGCCCGTATTCAGGTCAGACGCAGCGCCTTGTGTGGCAGGGAGCTTACCCTATATGTGGCTGATTTAAGCCTGAAGATATCGGGGATGCACTCAAACTTCGTGCACAAATAGCTCACGCTCAAATCGCACTTGCGGCCAGAACACACCATCATCGGCGCGCTCGCCTGCACCCACGACCATCACCGGAAAAGCGGCGTCTTCCAGATTTAACAGCTTGCGCACACGAACCTCATCGAAGCCTTCCATCATGCAGGTGTCAAAGCCATGCGCACGGAAAGCTAGCACCAGATTCTCGCAAGCCAGTGCCGTGCTCTTCGCCGCCCAAAGTTGCACTTCCGAGCTGGTATATGGACCACGCGGAACAGGAGCAACCAGGCCGCCTACAGCAAACGCTGCTTTTTTCACCATGGCAAAACTATTGAGCGGGCCCGGCGCATAGTTGTAGGGAATGAGCTGGTAGTAGCGTTTGACCAGCGTCGGCACATCTGGCATTGGCCACTCACGCAACATCTTGCGCGAGAACTCCTCAACGCGATCGGTTCGCGCAACGCAGACAATAAGCTCAGAGGCGGTCTTGGCCGCGAGCTGACTCATGCATGCCTTGACCAGCTTGGCTTTTTTCGCCGGCGTGCGTACTACATAGAACTCCCAAGGTTGCAAACCAGACGAGCATGGTGCCAGCAACGCCATGTCCAAACAGTCATTCATTACCGCCTGCGGAATGGGTTTGTCCGTGAATTTGCGCACCGAACGACGACTGATAACGACCTTGCGGAACTCCTCCACATCAATGTGGTCCGGGGCCGGCTCGTGGTAGCGCTCTTTGCCATTGATGCTGATGGTGCCGCCCGTGGCCTGCTGAGTACTCGACATATTGCGTAACTCCTGGATATAGATACTGCTCAGTTTTAACGCTATCGAACAGTTTGATGATTGTCAAACTAATGGGCATACTTCCTAATATCAACACAACAGCAAAGAAATGCTATGACTCTGTCCTGCGCGACCAACCTGATGCCCTCACGCGAAGCCCGCGAGCTGGCCCAGGCTTTCCGAGCGCTGGGCAACCCTCATCGCCTAGCCATTTATTTGCGCCTTCTGCGCCATGCCGAGAGCCAGAGCACCTCCGTACTGCGCAGTTGCGCACTGCAAGAGCTAATCGACAAACTCGATATCGGTGCGCCAACAATTTCGCATCACATTAAGGAGCTGGTCGCTGCAGGCCTGATCAGCGTCACACGTGATGGCAAGTATCTGCGCTGTACGCTCAATGAAGAGATGCGCCAGCGATTGGCGGGGACTTTCAACATACTTGCGCACCAAATGTGAGCACCAGCGTTATATAAAGACTCATTCGCCACAAAAAGAAGTCTGTTATGAAGCATTTCCGTAGCGTAACTCTCTCTGTTTTGCTCGGCATTTCCACCCCGCTTGCGCTGACAATGATCAGCCCGATGGCGGCCGCCGCAAGCGCAGAAGACTTGAACCAATCCGCCAGCCAAGCTTTGAACAAGCTCTACCGCAGCAACCCTGTCGCAGCCGCCATGGGTAAACAAGCCAGCGGCATACTGGTGTTTCCAACCGTGGTTAAAGCCGGCCTGATCTTTGGTGGCAGCTATGGCGAGGGCGTGCTGCTCAAGCATGGGGCGGCGAGTGGCTACTACAATTCGGTATCGGCCTCATGGGGCCTGCAAGCTGGCGCTCAATCCTACGGCTATGTCATGTTTCTCATGAACGAAAAGTCGCTGAGCTTTCTTGAGGCTAGTGATGGCTGGGAGGTCGGCGTGGGCCCCAATGTTGTTGTAGTGAACGACGGCATCGCGAAAAGCCTGACGTCTACAACACTAACTGGCGACACCTACGCCTTCGTTTTTGATCAGCAAGGTCTGATGGCCAGCCTCAGCATTGAAGGCAGCAAAATTTCCCCGATCAAACGCTAATCAGATAAACGGCCTGCCTCGGCGGCCGTTTTTTCCAAACCTTTACATCACACACTGTCATATTCATGCTAGCCTTCCGTTACACCATTTGCCGGCCTCAACCGGCAACAGCAACGGGAGCCCCCAATGACGATTCCTCATTACGACGTTGCCATTATCGGCAGCGGTTTCTCCGGCCTCGGCATGGGCATTTTTCTGAAAAAAGCCGGCCGTAACAATTTCATCATTCTGGAAAAGGCCGCCGATATTGGCGGTACTTGGCGTGACAACCACTACCCCGGCGCGGCCTGCGATGTCCCATCGCACATGTATTCCTTTTCATTCGAGCAGAACCCGGACTGGTCACGCTTCTACTCCGGGCAGGCCGAAATTCTGGCCTACATGAAAAAGTGCGCCAATAAATACGATCTGATGCCTCATTTCCGAGGCAATAGCGAACTGATCGAATCACGCTGGATGGAAGCCGATAAGCGCTGGCAGCTGACCACCGGCAATGGCGATCAATACACGGCACGCATCGTAGTCTCCGGGATTGGTGGCCTCAGCCGACCGGCACTACCGAACGTAAAGGGACTGAACAGCTTTGAAGGCCCGACTTTCCATTCGGCTCAGTGGAACCATGATTACGACCTGACCGGCAAACGAGTTGCTGTCATTGGTACTGGCGCCAGCGCCATTCAGTTTGTGCCGCAAATCGCGCCAAAAGTGGACAAGCTGGTTCTGTTCCAACGCACACCGCCATGGCTGGTGCCGAAACCGGACGGCTTGATCAATGACAATGTGAAAAAACTGTTCAAGTTTATTCCGGCATCACAGCGCCTGTTCCGCAGCAGCATTTACTGGCAGGCCGAAGGCTTCGCACTCGGCTTCGTTAATCCCAAGCTCATGGTTGTGATTGAAAAACTGGCGCGCTGGCATTTGGCTAACCAAGTTAAAGACCCGGTGCTGCGTGAAAAGCTAACGCCTAACTACACCATCGGCTGCAAGCGCGTGCTGTTCTCCAACAATTATTACCCAGCACTCGCACGGGATAATGTTGAGGTGGTTGCCGCCGGCGTGAAAGAGGTGCGTGCGCACAGTGTGATTGATGCCAACGGCGTCGAACACGAAGTGGATGCCATCATCTGCGGCACCGGCTTTGATGTGGCTGATCCGCTGGGCCCGTTAAAAATTTACGGTCGCAGCGGTATCGAAACTCGCGAAACGACAGGTGGCATGAGCGCCTACCTCGGTACAACACTGAAAGATCTGCCAAATCTGTTCATGCTGCTCGGTCCGAACACAGCGCTGGGCCACAACTCCATCATTTTCATGATTGAGCAGCAGATCAAGTACGTGATTGCCTGCCTGGAAGAGATGGACCGCAAACAGGCCAATATCATCGAAGTGAAACCCGCGGCGGAAGATGCCTACAACGATAAAATCCAAGCTGAGCTGCAGAAGATGGTGTGGAGCGAAGGTGGTTGCAAAAGCTGGTATATCGATGGCGAAACAGGCCGGAACTTCACTATTTGGCCAGGTTTCACTTGGAAATACTGGATGAAGATGCGTAAACCTAACTTCAGAAACTTCACATTCAGTAAAGCCTGATAAAAAAACAGCCTGGGTTCGGCATCACGCACGCACCCAGGCTGAAACGCCTGAAGCCCTAAAACAACACCTACCGTCCGCGTGTAATTTCTCTGATTTTATCGATATAACGCGGCATCATGCCGATATCTTCGTAGATATCCTCTCCCTCTTCGACTCGAATTACCTTACTACCTTGCTCATAGGGAATCTTTGATTCCAGCTCAAACAGGCCGTGATGGATAATGCTTGCCAAAACTTCCTGCTCGGTTAAACCGAAGACTGCCGCCAAAGCCTTCACCTTGACCATGTCTGTGTCATACAGGCTGATGGTTCGCGTGACCATTTGCCGCTGCGACAGCTGCCGTGCTGCCCAGTCTTTCAGCAGGTCGTTGAAGGAATTGGACGTCACGACAGCCTCCGATATCAACAACCCGACAGTCGTCAGGTCAACAATGACCATACGCCAGTCCGCCGGCCTAGCCCACTACCTCTCGTCTGGCGCTGACTGGCGTCAACCAAATCACGCGACGAATGGCAAAATTCGCTCGATTTCAGAGCATGCGCAAGGGTGGCTCGCCCATACGTTCGACTTGCATCTGCAGCTCGCCGATATGGGTTTGCCAGTAGTGCGGCGTATCGAACCACTGGAATGCCGCCGGGAACGCTGGATCCTCCCAGCGCAGCGCCAGCCAGCCGGCGTAGTGGATCATGCGCAGGCTGCGCA
>JACCDZ010994508.1_pt1 | contig 49635 bp, 60 predicted proteins | sample 7449551 | NCBI WGS metagenome assembly JACCDZ01 (sample SAMN15323452, study PRJNA562643) | freshwater metagenome | isolation source: river surface water | place: USA:Blue River Watershed | collected 2017-08-18
AAAATTATAAAAAAAAATTGAAAAAAATTATAAAAAAATTATAAAAAAATTATAAAAAAAATTATAAAAAAATTATAAAAAAATTATAAAAAAAAATTGAAAAAAATTCATAAAAAATAATAAAATAAAAAAAGAGAATGGTTCGTATTCCAGAAGAACTTGCTCCACATATTAAACTAAGCATTAATAACATTCGTTATTTAATGTTTAATATATTAGATACTTGCCCAAAAGAACATTGGCAAAGAGTATATGATGTATTCAAAAAGAAAATCAAAGGATGTGTTTGTATTCTCTTAAATTGGTACTCTGTATATAAAAAATCCATACCAGATGGTATGTTAATGATGGTTGAACAAGAATTAAAAGTGAATCGAATGAAATACATTAGAAACAATCGGATTCAATCCTTAAATTTTGATATCAATCAAGAACTATATCATTTTATGAATCGGATTTATAATTTATATCCAAACCGTTGAATATCATCTTTATACATTTTAGATGCATATTCCTTTGTTTTTTTATTTACAAAATATTGTGTATAATCATCTTCTTTTGTTGTATTGATTTTAGGTGATATATATTCTGGTCCATTATATCCTAATACTCGTAAGATATGATTCATATCCTGATCAAAGTTTTCGATTCTACCAATATATCCAATATCACATGGAATCCAATCAATCATTTGATTGTATTGATTTCCATAGATTTGATTGTGATATAATTTACTTTTTTTATCAAATGATTTAATATTATATAACCCAATCGGTGGTATTTTTTTATCCATGTATTCTTGATACAATAATTCAACAAAATCATCAAATACTAAATTCAATCGGTCTTTTACACGATGATATTTATATAATGATACTAATCTTGCATATGGATTTCTTACAAAACAAAATTTAAAACTATGTTTAAAAAAATCTTCATTTAATATTTTTTCATTCAATGCAGATTTATACGATATATGTCCTAACATTACACCTCCTGATGTATTCATTTTATTGATTGCTACATCATCTCCTTTTTTAGTTGGATCACCTAAAAACCACCCAAAACTACGATCTAATTCCAATACATTTTCATAGATTGACATTCCGGCTGTTTTAGGTATATGAATGAATAATGCATTTACCATAGGTTTAAAATTTAATTTTTTGGATGTATTATGTACAACTTTATTGGAAGAAGGTATAAAATTTAAGATTGAATAAGTCCATGGTAATTTTTTTGTTGTGAATTTTCTCCAAAAAAATCCTTCTTGTTTGATTGCTATCTCAATTTCATTTGGAGTCATGGTTGTATATGTTTTTGGATTTTTACTTATATCATCCCTCAACAATTGTTTATTTTTGAGTTTTCGTTTCAATTCCTGTGTTTCTTTGTCCGATACATTACCTTCTAATTTTTCATAGAGTAGTTCAATTTCCGAATTATACGTAGATCGTAATTCATTGATTGCATCCCAATTATCATAAGTTATTTCAAAATCTTTAATATAATCTTTATTTTTGACAGGATGAATACAGGTTAAAAAGAATTCATCTCCTACATGCATTTTATTAAAAAAATCAAACTCTTTACATGCGATTAATTTTTCACTATGATATCTAGATAAACACATTCTAGCGTAATGCTTTACAAATGGTTCTAATTCTTTGTATTTGGGTTGTGATTTAATTCTTACATTCATGTTATATTTATCGATTTCCATAAATTTAATGTAGGATGTATTCGTATGATCCATCATTAGTTTATGATAAAAGATATCAAATGTTTTTAAAGGAATACATGATTCACTAATGAATACAAATTTCATATTGTCTTTATTTTTTAACGCTTCTTTTAATAACTCATAATAAGCTGCAGTAATAAATCCCCATTCAGTGGGTACTAATGATTCAATGATATTGGATTTTAACCATTTTGTTTTGACTAAGGATGGATGTTTTGGATGTACATAAATGTTTACTTTATGCCAATTATTATGAAAATATTCAGTCCATACTTCTGGTTGATTGATATCCCCAATGGTTAAAAATAAAAAGGCTATTTTAGGCGGAGAATATAAATAATATTCTTTATTTTTTTGAAATATTTTATTTGTATCATAAATCGATACCTTTTCATTTGAAAACGATGGTATACTTAATACTTTACCTTTTTCATCATTGATATAGATTGTTTCCCAATAAGGTGCACATAAATCAATCACATCTTGAATTGTATTCGTAATTCTACACCATAATGTCCAATGTATACGAATACAATGATCTTTATAGATTTGTTGAATTTTATCAGTATCGATCATTGTAATCAATATTAAATCTACATCTGGAGTGATTCCATTGATTTTAGGAGTATCTGTTCCAATGATTTTAATGACTAATTCTTTTTTTGGAATGAATTTATCCAATGTAAAGGTAGGTAATGTTTTTCTAATAAAAAAAGATTGTTTAATATGATCAATATCAGTAATACGATTAAAGGTAGTAGGATGCTTTTGAATTGGTGATTTTAACCATTCAATATAAACTGTTTTCATTTCATAATAAGAATAAACTGGATTATAATATTTTAATAAAGATAAAAAATACAATTCATCATAAGCGGCTTGTATTTTAAATCTTTTTTTAATTTGTGAATATTCATCATGATATTTAATAATCATATTCATATCATTCCTATTTAATATCCACCATTGACTTGTTTTCCATTCATCCTCTTCTTGTTTAAGCAAATGAAAACATGATTTTTTTTGATACTTAAAAAAAGCATTGAATTTTTGATAACTTACCAATGGATATGCATCATGTGATAATATCATAACATATTCGTGATTGTTTTTATATACATCTTCTAATATTTTTACAGTAGCATTTACCATAGAAATACTACCCCATTCAGTTGGATAATTATACAAATGACAATGTTTGTATTCTAATACTTGATTTGGTGTTTTAGCATTAATATAAGTTGTATAATGTCTTGTCCATTCTAATGTTTTTTTATGAATGATTTCATCATAAGTTAAAAACAATAAGGCTATATTCGTCATATTATAATTAAATATAAAATTTACATAATTTATATATTTATGAGTACGGTTGTTGTATTTGTGTGTGATTCCAATTATTTTGTTAAAACTCGTCGTAGTATCATGGATGTTCGATCTGTAGGAAATTGGAAAGGTGATATTGTTGTCATTACCATTGATTTTAACATTGGTGATAATTTTAAACGATTTTATAATATTACAGAAATTCAATTTCCTAAGATTGATAAATCGAATTTACTTCAACATATTCAACACGGGTTTTCTAATAGTGACAAACGTGAAATAAGACTTATGAATCAATGGGAAAAATTACATGTATTTGACGATTATTTCAAACAATGGAATCGTGTTATTTATTTTGATAGTGGTCTACGTATTTTAGATGATATTCAACATTTACTTGATTTAGATTATCATTATAGTATTGTAGCACCTATTGACGGTAAATATTCAAATCCTACTTTATTTCATACTCAACTTAGTTATGATCATCCTCATGAAATTGAGAAAATTAAAAATGATTTTGGTGATGTATTTCAAAGAATACATTTCTTAAATTGTATGTGGATTTATGATACTTCTATTTTAGATGAAGTCAATAAACAAGTATTGATTGATTCAATGAATACTTATTTTTGTTGCAAAACCAATGAAATGACAATTATGAATTTAATTTTAAATTTTAAACATGATTTATGGAAACCCTTTCCTATACACAATAAAAATGGTAAATATTTATTTGAATGGTCTGAATCCAATAACCCAGGTACTCATTGGACTCATTATTGTTTTATTAAATATCCTTGTACGATTTTAATGACCGATTGTTAAGCACTACACGTCTCGCATTTTTCTGGTTCAATTGTAAATTGTTGTGGTTGATGTCTCGGTTTTCGTCGTAAATAATAGATCCCTGTTTTTAATCCTTGTTCCCATGCATAAAAATGCATCGATGTTAACACTTTATAATTTGGATCATCTATCCACAAATTCAAACTTTGGGATTGGCATATAAACGCACCTCGATCTCGTGACATGTCAATGATATGTTTCATCGGTATTTCCCATACAATCTTATACTTTTCTTTCAAATGCAATGGTATATCCAATGACTGTACACTTCCTCCATTTTTAATGATTTTATTTTTTGTCGCTTCATCCCATAACTTTAATTCTATCAATTCCCTTACTAAATACTCATTAATAATAATAAATTCTCCTGCTAATGTTCTACGTGTATAAATGTTACTGGTAATGGGTTCAAAACATTCATTGTTTCCTAGAATCTGCGACGTGGACGCCGTAGGCATTGGTGCTACTAACAATGAATTTCTTGCACCAAACATACGCACACTATCCCACATCTTATTCCAATCATACATGGTAGGGGTTACTTTCCATAAATCAAATTGAAATAATCCTTTCGATAATGGCGAACCAAGAAAAGAACTATATGCACCTGAATAATAGCATGTTAAATTAGATTTAAGTGGTTTTAATTTATGATATAATTCATTTAATTCTTTATAATCTTTTGTAAATATAAACTTATAATCTTTATCATAGAATTCTGGTAAATCGTATTCATCAATTCTATTTGATATCAACAATTTCTTTAATGGTAATAATTCATTAAGATATTCCATTGCTAATTCAACACTTTTCTCCATTGCAGCATGATAAATCGTTTCAAATATATTTTTATTCACTTCCTTTGCCTGTTCACTATGAAAGGGTAAATCCATTAAAATAAACGCATCCGCTAATCCTTGTACACCAATTCCCAATGGACGATGTCTCATATTACTTTTATAGGTACATGGGGTTGGATAATAATTTAGATCAATGATTTTATTTAAATTATGAGTCACTACCTTGACTACTTCATGTAATTTAACATAATCAAATTTCTTATCTTTTACAAATTTAGATAATCCAATACTTGCTAAATTACATACCGCCGTTTCATTTGCATCACTATATTCCACTATCTCAGTACATAAATTCGATGATTTAATAGTTCCTAAATTTTGCTGATTTGATTTCAAATTACATGCATCTTTATACAATAAGGATGGATTACCTGTCTCCATTTGAGCATCCAATATTTTAAACCATAATGCACGTGCTGAAATAATCTTATTTTGTTTACCTTCTTTTTCATACTGTTCATACAATTTAGTATAGTCATCTCCTACTGCATCATTTAATCCTGGACATTTATGCGGACAAAACAATGACCAATTCATATTGTTTTTTACTCGATGCATAAATAAATCAGGAATCCATAAACCATAAAATAAATCTCTTGCACGTGCATTCTCATCTCCTGTATTTTTCTTTAAATCTAACCAATCTTCAATATCTGGATGCTCTGGTGATAAATAAATCGAAAATGATCCATTGCGTTTACCTCCACCTTGATCTACATATCGAGCCGTTTCATTGAAATTACGTAACATAGGAATAATTCCATTGCTTGTTCCATTCGTACCTTTGATATGCGTTCCAGTTGCACGAATGTTATGAATGTGCAATCCAATACCTCCTGCATGTTTAGAAATCAATGCACATTCTTTAAGCGTATCATAAATACCATCAATGGAATCATCTTTCATAGCAACAAGGAAACACGAGCTTAATTGCTGATGGTTTGTACCTGCGTTAAATAAGGTAGGTGTTGCATGGGTGAAATACTTTTGGGATAATAAATCATAGGTTTGTTTTACTAAAGGTAATTGATCGCCATGAATGCAAATTGCAACACGCATCCATAAATGTTGAGGACGTTCAATGATTTTTTTATGAATGTTCATTAAATATGATTTTTCTAATGTTTTAAATCCAAAATAATCAATATCATAATCACGATTGAAATCAATCATAGACATGTATTCCGTATAATATTTAGAAACATTTTCATAATAAGTAGGGTTAATTAATTGGTGTTCATAGAGTTGATTGGTAATGGTTAATAAATTAGATTCAGTATTTTTATGATTATTTGAAATGACAATACGACTTGCTAAAACTCCTAAATCTGGGTTGATAGTTGTTTGCGAAGCACATTCTTGTGCAGTTAATTCATCAATTTTAGTAGTAGGTATCTTATCATACAATTGATCTACAATCTTAATGACTAACTTAGAATGATTGATATTTAAAGATGGTTCAATACTTGATAATTTTTTGACCCGAATTAATATCTTATCGAATGACATCGTTTCATAGATGCCATCCCTTTTCATTACGGTCATATCAATATTTTCCATCCTTGTAATATTCATGTATATATATATTTATCTTTAATTTTTTTTATAAATTTGTTATAAATTTTTTATAAATTTTTTATAATTTTTTTATAATTTTTATTTATAAATTTATTGTAATCAATCTATAAAATTGAATGATTATTATTTCATAAACAGATAAATAAACACACTCAACAAATATGTCTGATTCACTGATTGACGAGTTGTGGGAACAAGGAATTGACGGTCGTGAAGAAATCAAACGACTCTTTCAAGAACAAGAGACCACAAATCGACGTCTGATGCGTGAAAACATTTCGTTGAAGACTGCGATGGGATCACTCGAAGCACAGATCTCTGGCATCAAGTCATTCTTGGTGAAGAAATGTGATTCAGCATCCGAATTCTGCTTGAGTCACATGGATGTCGTTACTTATTCAGTCCATCCTTAGGGTAATACCCGTTTTTATTTATTTTTTTAATTGTTATCATTCAACAAAATTGAACTATATTAAATCATAAAAAATATATTAAATAACCCAAACAATCATGAGTGAATTATCGCAAATGACGATCAACGTGTACAACAGTTTTATGTCAACGTTCAAGAATGGAAAACAGTTTTCAGATTTTTCAAAAATCGAACGTGAACATTTTATTGAACTCCAATCCAAATTTGATCAATACATGGAAGATGTCACCTCAATGGTGTATCATCTTTCAAATGAGAACTCTGCTTTGGCAAAGGAAAATGCTGGATTGAAGGCAAATCTTGCTTCTTTGGAGGCAAAGGTTTCTGCATTGGAAGCTGAGATGTTGAAATGTTCTGTTTTGAAGGCAGAGATTTTAGCATTGCAGAACCAGGCGGCTACCGGTGTTCCCTAGACAGGGGTTCACCTTTTTTATAAAATATTTATAAATTTTTTATAATTTTTTTATAATTTTTTTATTATTTTTTTATAATTTTTTTTATATTTTTTTATAATTTTTTTTATATTTTTTTTTATATTTTTTATAAAAAATAATAATTTTATTCATTTCGAATCAGAAGAATACTTTTTAATTGACTAAGATATTCATGTATTCTAATCCATACATCATTCGATTGTACCATATTTATGGAATCAATACTTTGAACAATTTCGTCTCTATTTAACCATTTGATTTCAAATAAATCAAAGATGAAATCAGACCGATCCATAATAGCACGAATCATATAAATATTACCATGAATTTCTTCTTCTAATAACTCAGGAACATCTTGAAATGCTTCACCACGATTATATCGTTCAATGGTTCTTTTTAAGGTAGACAATACAGACATTAATTCATTCTGTGAATAACTAACAAGCATGGTCTGATTCTTTAGAATAAACTCTTTAAATTCTTGTTTTAAATTTTCAGTTGAACTATAACAAGTTACCCATAACACATTCAAACATGATAATAAACTATTCTTTAGAATATAATACGAATGATGATTGATATTTGTATCACTCAATACATATTTAATATCATGATATTCAATCGGGTCTTCCCTTTCTTCATCGATTAATGATTGCAAAAGCAACAAGAAATTTTGCATGGTTATGTTCTTTTTAAGTCATTTTAATATGTTATAAACAGTTCAATTTTATAAAAAATATAAATATAATGGATTTAGGATTTATTATTTTAAGATATGTAAATCATGAAAATGCCAATGAATATTGGAATCATTGCTACGAATGTATTCGTAAATTTTATCCAGAAAATCCAATTTATATTATTGATAGTAATCAAGATCAGCAATATGTAAAAAATAAACACAATTTACATAATACAACCATTATTCATAGTGAATATGATGGACGAGGTGAACTATTACCATATTATTACTATTTGAATCATAAATTTTGTGATACCTGTGTCATTTTGCATGATTCAGTATTTATACAACAATACATTAATTTTAAAGTGAATAAATTTAAATTTATATGGAGTTTTGATAATATTTATGATAATCATGATGGTGAACTTAAATATTTATCCATATTTAATAATGAAGAATTAATTTCATTTTATAAAGATTATTATTTATGGAAAGGTTGTTTTGGATCAATGGTAGTAATAACCCATGATTATTTATCATGGGTGAATGATAAATATAATTTCACTAAATTATTAGATATCATTCTAAATAAACATGATAGAATGTCTTTTGAAAGGGTAATAGCTGTAATGTTACAAGCAAATTATATAGAAGATAATGATATTGTATTAATAGGCGATATTCATTCCTGTATTAAATTTGGAACAACCTATCATGAATATTTAGAAGGTAATTTAAATTTACCTATTGTTAAAATATGGGGAGATAGACAATAATATCATGATAAATGATTTAAATAGAAAATAATAATGATAACTATACAATGGATTCTGACACAGTAGTATCTGGAATTACAAATGATTCCAATGAAGAAATAGATGTATCAACATGGGAGAATACGATATCTGAAAAAAAAGAAGTATTATTAAAATCATTACAAAAACATGGAATTGAAACATTAAAAAATAAATGCAAAGAATCAAAGATTAATACTAAATTAAATAAAAAAGAAACAATGATTGATGACATCTTGATTCGTTTTGAACAAAATAGTCAAGCATTACAAAAGATGTTAAAATCAGACATACGAAAGATTGCGAAATCATTCAAATTAAAAATAAGCGGTAAAAAAGATATGATTATATTTACAATTTTAGATTATCATATCGATCAATTGATATTTACATTGGATAAAGATGATAACCCAAAAGTTATTGAACTAGAGGATATTTCAAAGGATATTCCAAAAGATATTCCAAAAGTGAATTCATTAGAATCAGAAAAACAAAAAATGTTAGATAAATTAAAAGAAATTGAAAATGAAATGGAAAAACAACGTATCGAAGAACAAAAACAATTAGAAGAACAAAAACGTTTGGAAGAAGAAAAACAAATCGAAGAATTAAAAAAGAAAGATGAAAAAAAGAAAAAACAACAAATCCCTAAACAAATTAGATCTATCATTTGGAATCTTTACATTGGAGATGATATGATAAAACATAAATGTTTATGTTGCAAAAAGGTTACCATTACAAATACATCCTTTGAAGTTGGGCATGTCATTAGTGAACATGATGGAGGTACATTAGAAGTGAATAATTTACGTCCAATTTGTAGTGCATGTAACAAATCCATGGGTACAATGAATATGCGTGATTATGTACTTAAATATGGATTATTGATTTAACATTTATATTATTTTTTTTAATCATATAAATTGAACTATTCAATGCGTTCATACAATGCATCAAATTCAGAAAATCCTTTTAAACTAAGATCTGGATAATTAAATCCGAATAGATTACTATTGACATATTTAAAATGATATTTCTTTAAATAGTTATCTAAATCTATAAAATTTGTTCCATTTGAATATGTACTTGATATACTACATTCTGTAATAATATATTTGACTGTATGTAGTTTATCACCTAAACTTTTAATTGCATTTAATTCATATCCTTGTAAATCAATGCATAATAAATCAATTGATTCAATATGATGTTGATTCATAAATGAATCCAATCGAATACCTTCAACCGTTATTTCTTTTTGTGGATTTGGTATATTATAATCAGGATCATCAATATTTCTTAATGAAAAATCTATTTTTAATAATGAAGATGCACCCATGTTATTATATTTTTGTAAATCAAATGGATAAAATGTAATAGGTCCATTTTCCAATGCAACTGCATTTTTAATTACATGTATCTTACGTTTATTTTCTTCACCAAACTGATTATAATTTTTATCACATTCGATTAATGCATCCGGATTACATTCAAATGCATAAATTGAACTGACTGAAAAATAATTTACAATTTTAACTGTATCTACTAAATCTCTACTTCCTAATTCAAATATTGTTTTTATATTTTCGTGTTTTATAAATTGAAAAAACTCATAATAAGACATAATCTATAGTATAAATAAATTAAGGACAAATAACGCAACTAACTATATTTATAAAACAATATAAAGAAATAATAAATAGGTCAATTATGGGTATTGATTATACAGGTTGTGAAGCAATATTTCAATCATTTAAATATGTTACCAATAAAATAAATGTATTAACCTTAGGAAGGCAAGGTATACATATACATCCATTTACATTCAATTCTTTTTTAGATAAATACAATGTACCTGAATTTAAAAATAAATATGAATGGGGATATTGTGAATCCTTTTTTATGGATATGGGATTTGAATCCATTGAATCTATGGATTATTCTTCTTATGAAGGAGCTACAATTTTACACAATATGAATGAACCCATTACCTATAATCATAATAAATACGATTATATTTTAGATGCAGGAACAACTGAACATATATTTAATATGCCACAAGTATGTGAAAACATTATTAATTTATTAAACATTGGAGGTATTTATGTATCGATAACACCTAATAACAATTTATCGGGTCATGGAATCTATCAATTTAGTCCAGAATTTTATTTATCTGCATATTCAAAAAAATATGGAATGGAAATTCAGGCTTTGTATTTAGCTAAAGTAGGCAGTGGATTTGATACATGGATTGACGTCAATGATTTTAATGAAAAAAATAACGGTAGAAATATGTCTTCTTTCAATACAACTGATCATGTTTATGTCATTGCAATCATTAAAAAAATATCCAATGAAAGATTATCATTAATTACACATTCACCCAATCAATATAGTTATGAAAACATTGATTGGAAAAAATAATTATTTTTCTAATTTTAATTTCATAATTTCTAATTCTTTTTTTAATAATTCTTTTTGATATTTTTCTGTCATAATTTCAAATTCTTTATCCTTTAATTCATTCTTATGTTTTTCATCCTTTAATTCCATTTCTTTATCTTTTAATTCATTCTTATGTTTTTCATCATTTAATGTAATTGTATTATGTAACATCATAATTTCTTTTTCTAAATATACAACCTTATTATTGATTTCTTCATATCTTCCAATAAAATTACGTTGAATAGTTTCATATAATTTTTTAATATCTGATAATTCTTTTTTATTGATCACTACTAATTCTTTATGATTTTCATGAACAATGATATTACTCCTTAAATATTGTTTAATCATTGTTTCTGCATCAAATTTATATATAATATCCACAATACTAAAATATAACAATGTAATCGTAGTATTAAATTCTTTACCATATTGTTTATGAAGTTCGTCACATCGTCTAGGTAAATCATCTGTACATCCGAATTTACATAATAAATCGGTATCACTATAATCCCCATATAATAATTGATTTGCATTTCCAATTAAATAAAGATAAACGCATGGTGTTTTAGATGCATTTGTATTAAATACATTTTTTACAGTGATCGGATGTACACCCATTAATTCAGACACTAATTCTTCTTTTTGTTCAGTTGTTCCTAATTGTGCAGTAAATAATGTTTTAGTAGCCCATGAAATAAATGATGATGTTTTATTATTTTCAGATACAAATAGTACCCGAAGGATACCTTCATATGTCAAAAACATTTCTTTTTTAACTGTATTATTCCCTATATTATAGGTTTTATTACAAATAAAATATTTATAGTGTTTATTTAATTCATATTTAGAATTAATATTTATAAGTGTATCATTTAGTTTTTGTATATCAAACCCTTTCATTACATCTTTAACCTTAAAATAAATATTATCATGGGTTAATTCACCTCTCGTTTCAATTTCAATGATATGACCATCATTATCTTTAAATTTTTGACCTTTTTCTAATTCAATAATATCAGGTGCTTTTTCAATACCTTTATCATCTACTATTTTTTCAGGTTTATCTTCAATTAATTCAGTAATCATATCTATAAATGATTTCTTTAAAAATACTTTATCAAATTTATTCGAACTACCATTTGTTAGAATCCATTGATCATTCACTAATTTCATAAAAATATAATTCTTTTCATCAATGTTTTTATTTTTAATAATTGCCCTTGTACCACGACATCCTTTTGTATAGATAGGGGCGTGTTCTAATAAATAGTCAGCCTGTATGTATTCAATGTCATTATGAATGATTGTATTCATCTTCTACTATATCATATAGTCTTTATATCCATTAAATATATTGTATATGTAATCGTATAAAATATATTTACAAACAAATAAAAAATGATAAAAAAATGATAAAAATGATAAAAATAATTTATAAAAAAATGATAAAAAAATTATAAAAATGATAAAATAAATAAAATCAATATAAACGCATATTTTTATATTATAAACAAATGCCTGTCAAGTTAATTAGTTACTCACAATCCAATGGTCAGACCATGGAAGAAACCATCGCCTATTGTGCTAGGGTGTCCAATCCTGCTCATCAAGAATTATCAAAAAACAATCTTAAACTCATTCAATATTTAATTAAAAATAAACATTGGTCTCCTTTTGAAATGGTTAGTATTTGTTTAGAAATTGAAACGACTCGTGATATCGCTCGTCAAATTTTACGTCATCGTTCTTTTTCATTTCAAGAATTTTCACAGCGTTACGCTGTTGCTGATTTAGGATTTGAACCACGTGAAGCACGGCTTCAAGATACTAAAAACCGTCAAAATAGCATTACGACAGAAGATGAAACATTAAAGCAACAATGGGAAGAAAAACAACAAGAATTAATCTCTAAATCCAAAGAAATATATACATGGGCATTAGACAATGGAATTGCAAAGGAACAAGCCAGAGCAGTCCTACCCGAAGGTAATACAGTATCACGTATGTATGTAAATGGTACATTAAGATCATGGATTCATTACATACAATTGCGTAGTAAAAATGGAACGCAAAAAGAACATAGTTTAATTGCAATTGAATGTGCTGAAGTGATTCAGGCTATTTTTCCATTGATGAAAGATTTACTTGAGGAATCCTGTATCTAAATTTAATAAATCATCATAGGCTTTATAAATACATTTCTCATATTCATCTTTATTTTTAATTAATTTTTTTTTAAAAGAACAGATGATATTGATATTATCTTTGAAAGACATTGTATTGAACATGATTGAATTATTAATATGTTTCGTAAGAAAATACATATTTGTTACATTTATCTCATCATTCGTTGGGGCAATCATATTTGTAAAAATATAATCACAATGAGTTGAATATAAATCAAACATATAAGTAATGAAATCTATATTGATAAACCCTAACAATTGATGCATCATATATTGTAAAATTGGTACATAACATGAATATTTAAAGTGATTGAATATAGAATGAACTTTATTCAACAATGAATCATTATCTAATGAATTGGTTATACTATTACATACTGGAATGAAATTATTACAAGAGGTTAAACAATTTGTATTGACTGGAAATGAAACAATTAAAGTACGATCAATCTCTGTATATAATTTATCAGTTTTAACCATCAAGGCATATAAAAAATCATTCACTGTTATTCCTTTTGATTTTGTAAATGTTTTTATCTTTGAAAAATTTAAAGATTTACAAAAAATAAAATCTGTTTCTGTATTATTATTTTTACATTCTTTGTATGAAAATAAATTGGTTATGATTTTCCATAATATTTTCACATTCATGATAACTAATACAATTGTACCCACAATAGAATGATATATTTGTTTAAATACATTGATCTTTCTATTAAATTTAGGTAATTCAGTATGTTTCAATGGTTTACATAACATTTCGATTAATTTATATCCATCACAATACGAATGATCAATGATTACAATTGCTTTACTTTTATGATTTACAGTATCAATATACCAATAAATATGAAATATATCAAACTCTTTATTCGTAATTTCTAACATATCCAATGGTTCATCCGAGATAGTCAAATGATCATCCATTGAAAAGGTTTCAATTTCTTTGAACACATATTCATTTTCATGTTTAATCATTTGTTTTTTTAAAATAGGATATTCTTGAAGAAGACGATCATTATATTCACTTATAAATGTACGTGTTATTTCTTTATCAAAATCAACATATCCTAATATAAATAAATGTTCTTTATCATGTTTAATGATTTTTGATATACCAGAAACATAATCCATATATTATCTCTTCTTTTTTTTTTTAATTTCAGTACCCATAAATTTATCCCATATATTAAAATACAATGCATAATTACCCCCACATTTATGATGATGATTTTTATGATATTTACTATCGATGAACAATGGAAATACAAATTTATTTTTCAATTCCGAATGACTATAGGATAAATGTGTATAGGATATCGCCATAGCACCTACATATTCCATCTTGGTCATATTCATAAAAAATAAAGGTATATAGGATACAATGAATATATTAATAAGATGCTCAATGTACGATGAATATATAAAATCATGTGGTAATAATGGATTTTTATTATGGTGAGTTTCATGCAAATGTTTTTTCAAAAAAGGAATTTTATGAACTGATATATGATATATATAATAAAATAAATCAACAAGTAATAAAAAAGAAATGATATTCATGATGGATAGGTTATTTTCCTGTAAAAAGGAATGATGTAAATATATATAGATTAAACTAGCAATTGCCATCATTGAATTTGTAAAGGATACAAATGCATATTTTTTATTATGTTTTAAGATATCTAAATAAATATGATAATATTCTTTAATTCGATGTCCATAATACCCTAAAAAATAACATACTAGATATAAAACAATTATAACATACATATAATTTTAATAAGAGATTATTATAGGTTTGGTATAACTATATTCAAAATCCATTCGATTAGATTTAATGTAATCAATGGTAATCTTATATTATGATAATCAATACATAACACCATTACTATAATATATCGATGTAACCATTTATCATATTGGAATGATGTCATAAATTCAGTATTTTCAATACCCATATTATATATGATATTACCAATATGATATATAATATCTGGATGACAAGGTTTATAATGATATACATGATCGATGATTTCTTTTGTATTGTAATTTTTTTCATAATGAATTGCAAATTTTACAATTTCAATATCTTCTATTTTATTTCCAATCCATTGATTTGCTTTTTCTTCAATTTCTTTAAATTCATTTAATTTATTTAATTCAATACATCGATTTACAATGATTTGTGTTTTATATAATAAATTATCATGAGAATAATAACAGTTTAATTCTATAATATATCCACTAATGTTTTCATCCAATATTTGTCTGAATTCATCACTATAAGGATATCCTAATGTTTTTCCTAATTTTTCACATGTATTTACTGGGTTATTGATCTTTGTTTTAGATAACAAAATTCCTTGGTAATTAGAAATATGATATAATTTTGGAAATAATGTTTTTATTTTATCTAATGTAACAAATACTTCCGTTTCATTTCTAAAATCAACCGGTTGCAATAATGCCGCCGGTCTGACTCCTACATGCACCAAGTAGGCATTGATCAAGTTGTTATAGTATCTTTCCATTTTTTATTTCTTTAAATTGTTTTATTTATTATTTTATTGTCAATTTATAATAATATTTTCATTTCATTTCCATTTCGAATGAATCCACATTTTTCATAAAAGATAACATTTTTATCTAAACAATGTAATATGATTTTATAACATGTTGGTTTTGCCATATTGACAAATGCACTGATCAATTGCTTTCCATATCCTTTATGTTGATATTCTTTTGTAATGATTACATCTTCTATTTGTGCAACCGGTTTGTTGTGTAATTTATATAATATAAACAATGTGCCTACTCCTATCATTTTATCATCTACTTTGATTTTCATGATTTTTGGATTTTCTTGTTGAATGTATTCTATGTATTTTTCTTTCGTGATTGGATATTCTTGTTTTGAAAATTCATACATTAAATTTTTATATTCGTCATAATCTTCTTCTCTTATTGATTCTATCATATTCTATATTCTTTTATTTTATCATTCATTTTTTTACAAATTTTCTATACATGTCTTTTTACCATGACAATTTCTACATAATGCTACTAGATTGGATACATGATTTGATCCACCATCTGCTAACCTTACAATATGATCTACTTCAAACCATGCATCTAATTGTACATTACAATCCTTACATCTCCATCCTTGATTTGCTGCTACATACTTCTTTTTTGTACCAGATACACTACGGTTCGTTGATTCTGTTTCACCTCCTGTCATACCAGATGATAATATTCTTTGTTCTTGTTGTATAGGTATATTGTTATAAGATAATAAAGGGGTTATTAAATCACGTGAAGATTTATCAATTGGAGCATGTTGTATAACGCCATTGATATAATAGGCAAGTTTATGGGATTCAGATGGATTTTTTTTTATAAAAATATAAACAGAAAACAAAAGAAATACGATAAAAAATGTTTTAGAATGTTTTTTTAATTTTAATAATTGTTGTGAATATTTACCATGATTTAATGAATCAATCACTAAAAATACGACAATTAATATAATCCACATTTCAATTTTCATATACTATTATTATTTATTTTATAATAATATATGGATATCGAAGAAATTATCATTAATCTAAAATTGCTTAATAAAGTTGAAAAAAATCAAAAGATTATCACTCGTGGCGAGTACTTAAATGTTGAACCTAAATCACTTGTTCCAGAATTTATACGTAGATGGAATCGACAAGATAGTCGTCATGAAACTTTACGAAAAATTAATTCCATCATTGATGTGTCTATTAAAATCATCGATGATCCTAAATACAAAGATTATAACATTCGCAAATATTTATTAGAATCTAAAGTTGGTATATCTAATCTAAAAGAAACATATTGCTTATGCAATCAAACCTGTTCTAGATTAGATATTATTATTGATAAAATCAATTCAAAATTAGGAATAGATCAACCTGATATAGAAGAGATTGATTATTAACTATTTTTAGCTCTTGTTGTATTATTAAATAATTGAAAGGAATGGGGTTGAATGGGTTTCATCGGCATTACAACCTTTGTATTTAATAATGGATGTGTATTTACTTCTTTTCTACCCACTACATGTGGATTTGTATATTTAGGCATGTACACCGTTGGACACTTTGATAATTTTTGATTTAAATTTCTTAAATTGGATTCATTTGTTACACTATATCCATTCCATGGCGATATACATGAACTTGGTAAATAATCATCTTTTATATTATAATCAGCATAGGGTATCATTGGTACATCACAGGGTTTATAATAATCTACGGATGGAAAATCATTGTATTTAATCGAAATAGGTCGAGGACTATATAACATTTGTGGTTGTGTATTTGTTTGATTTCGATCATACAATCGTTGATTTAATTCTTCAACTCGATCCATATAATTTATTATAATATTATAAAAAGTCTTCTATAAATGTTATTATTTGGTTCATTGTTTTCATGTATGTTTTTATCACTAATAATTTATCAGAATCATTTAATGATTCAATCATTTGAAAATGACGATCATTCAATCGACTTAAATCTACAATGTTACATATGATTTCTTTCATATTATCATTCATATTATATTACTATATTATATGAGTATACATTACAATCTGTTCAATATCATGAATATCATTAGTATATTATTATTTATTTCTGCAATGATTGGTAGTCATTTTTTATCCAATTATTTACCAATGTTTACAAGTATATTTCAAATGTATGTAGGTATATTGTTAGTATATAAATTTAACATGTTTATGCCACTAAACATAAAAAAACAAGATCAAGAAATTATATATACAGCAGGTACATTACTGATCGTAAGCCAACTTATGAACTTTAAATATATTTATTATTATATGCGGAGTTAACCTTTATTGATTTTATCAATGATCGATAATATGATATGTTCTTGATTTGTTATTTTTTGAAATAAAAATACATTATCAAATAAAATCGTAAATAATTTAAAATTATTTTTGAATACAATATAAATTCCATTTTCTCCTACATCTACTTTAATAATAATACCTCCTTTTGCTAATGTTTTATTTTCTATATTAATCCATCTTGCATAACATCCAACTCTTATATCATTCATTTCATCAACATGTCGATATTCTTTTAATTTTTGTAATATTTCTTTTCTTTCTTTCACTGGAAATAATTCATGGATGATATCTTTTTTCTTTTCTTGGATTGATTTCTTTGTGTGTTTTAATATCCCTTCATTTTTATCATTATTCAACGCCACTTCTATTTCATCCATTTTAATTTATTATAATTTATTATTTATATATTAAATAAAAATCAATTAAAGAAACAATAATTATATATATAAAAATGTCGCGTATTACAGGTTGTGTCAAATGGTTCAATAACAAAACCGGATATGGATTTATCACTTCCAGCGAGGGAGATGATATTTTTGTACACCACAATGCAATTAATGTTGCATCCAAGCAGTACCGATATTTAGTACAGGGAGAGTATGTAGAGTTTGAGCTTATTGATTCTACTAACACAAAGCACAAGGTTCAGGCAAGTAATGTTACCGGAATTAACAAGCAGAAGTTAATGTGTGAGACTCGCAATGAAATGCGTTTAGCAATGGTTGCAAAGCGTAATGCTTCCAAGAAGGAACAACCCAAGTAAATTATAATTTTTTTTATTTTTTAAAAAAATTATAATAATTTATATTCTTTTAAGGATTGATCTATTTTTTTAATCAAATCTATTTTTTCTATATTATACGGTCGTATCATAGAAATAGCTTCGTCTAAGGTTACCCATTTCATTGCACTTACTTCAATCTTTTGAAAATTATCACAATTCATATCATGATCTTGATGAATTCCAATAAAATAAGTATGTTTATACGATTTATAATTTGATCCTGTAAATATTTCATTGTAAGGTGCTATGTTGGATAATATTTTAATATTCGATTTATCTAATCCTGTTTCTTCTTGATATTCACGTAATGCACAATTAATATCCGATTCTTTATAATTTCGTCGACCTTTTGGAAACCCCCATTCAGGTTCATTCCATGCTGTTTTACTCTCTTTGATTAATTCTTTTAATGTATATAGTTGATCATTGTATACAATACCTTCTAACAATTGATTCATTTTTTCTTTCGTTATTTTTTCTTCTTGTTTGTATCGAATGTCCGTACTATTTGATCCCCATAATATTTTCCATATACTATCAAAATCTAAATTACATAACATACTTTTCTCATGTATTGTCATTTCATCAATTATATTTCTTAAATAATGGATATTGTTGATGGTATATCTTCCTCTCATAAATTCTACAAACCCTAAACTATATTTTCTACATATCATTAAATATTTTTGTTGTTCTATATTTACATTGATGATTCCATAACTGGTAATGGGTATCTTACAATACTTGTAAGTATGCCAATATTTACCGCAATTATTACAATATTGAAAAGTAGTCATCTAGTTTATATTGTTTTTTTTCTTTTATATTCTTTTATTATGCAAAATATAGATTTTAATATTTGGTATCCTCATTATTGGTATTTTTTAAATATGGCTGCTTTAAATTATCCCGATCATCCTACTACCATTGATAAAAAATTATATTATCGTCTTATTCATAATTTTTATCATTTTATTCCTAATCCTGAATTATCGAAATTATTCAATCAATTCATTGATAAATACCCTTTGACTCCTTACTTAGATAATAAATTAACTGTCATGAAATGGACTCATTTTATTACCTCGAAAATCAATGATCATTTACATTTACCTTCTCCTACATTTGAAAAAATAATATATTCTTTATTAAAAAAACCAACATTCAATTACAAATATCTTCTTTATTTTATTCTTTTATTGATATTCATTTACATTGCTTATTATTACAGTTAATTTATAACCGGTTTATTGTATTAGTATATGTATAAGTTTTACAAAATTGAAAATAATTTTATTTATAATATAATATTAACAAAGACGATCCAGAATGACTCGAAGCGCCCGTGTAGCCGCATCAATGAACTGTATCCGTAAACGGAATGGAACGTTCGAACCACACAGCTCTTACAGGAGCGAACCATCTAAATCAGATCCCTACTCGTTTCTGGTGTTCATTCCGGCAATGATGCTATTCTGTTTACTCAGTATGATGTTTGATATGCAAGTTGCTCTTGCCGTTCTTGCAATTGGATCTCTCTTCGTGTTCTCGTTGGCTGAACTTTTCAGCTACGGCATGATTTGGTGGAACACCCCCAACATCAGACGTATTGACGACCAGATCAAGGAAATCCGTCGCAAGATTGCGGTGGCTGAAATTCAAGAAGATCCCGAAACCAAAGAAGTGTTTGATGCCGAGCTGAAGGCATTGATCTCGCAGAGGCGAGACATCAAATTCTGGAAATACTTCTCTGATCCACGTGAAGATTGCTACGAAAGAGCCAAGTACGACCAGCTCACAACCACGTCCATCATGTGTGGACTTACGTGTGCAGTTGGAGTCAGTTTCATCATATGCGGATGCAACAGTTAAGCTGATTTCAGATTTCCCACTTGACTTCTCCAACCTCGGAGGATGGTAGATTAATCGGTCTCAGCGGAGACTGGGCAGAAGCTGTGTCCTGCCTTAAGAACCCCAGCCAACATGATGGAAAACATAAAACCCGTATCGGACACGTTAACGACCTCCTCTTAGCCTACAGAGAAGGGATAGAAGGCACTTTAGTCGTACGCTGCCTTTGAGGTTTGCGATTGAAGTTTTTACCCATTTTTTTATTTAACATGTAAATCATTTAATAATAAATTACTAATTTTTATAACCGGTATTTTATAATTATAGATGTACCTATATGAATAAATTGAAATTATTTAAATCATTTTTAATTACATTAAAAGCAAAGAAGTTTACATTCGAACCTTAGTTGCTATGTTTGAACGAGCTGTCATTCACATCCAATTCGCTTTCCTCGAGAGTTGCCTCTACCTTGTGCTTCGTACTTGGTTTCGGTTGCCTCGGCTCGGGATTGCGATTATCGGGATGGTTGCTCACCTCCGCATTATTCCTTCTGTTTTTGCCCGGGCTCGACATGCGGTCGAGCAGCCGATTCAGAAGTATCTCGAATACAATTCCTTCATCTACGATAAGTTCAAAACACAATCTCTTGAGGTTGTCGCACTAGCGAAGATTCGCATTGCAGCTGCTGATGCTGCATATCGCCGCCGCCTTGATGAGGCTGCTGCTGAAGAAAAGCGTCTCGCTGCTGAGGAACATCGTCGGTACGAAGAAGCTCTTTTAGAGAAAGATCGTCTTAGGAATGAGTATTATTACGAATCCGCCCCAATCCAGGATGTTTACAAGAACGTGTGGTCGTATTTTTACGGACCTACTGTCTGGGTTAAAACATATGTTCCCGATGATTCGAAACCGTATCAACTTGTGCCTGGATGGAAACGTCCGCCTATGGTATGCTTTCATCGTCTGCTGGCAAATCCACATGTAGATCCTTTGATGAAGGACCTTTGCACGTGGATGATTACCAACAAGGTTGATTATGTTGTTACCACTGCCTCTCAAAACATTCCTTTCTTTTGGAAATTGCCCCTATCCGACCCGATTCCTCCTCCAACCTTGGAGGAGTGCGTTCTTCGCACGGCTTAGTCCAAACTTTCTCTGATCCTTCCATCCCCCTCCTCAGTGTTCACATTCTATGTGTTCACACTCTAAGGATGCATTGATTTGTGTCCCCCTTTTCCCCTTTCTGGCTTAAAAACCCCTCGATGAAAAAAAAACAAAATAAAAAGAGGTTTACTTGATTTTTTATTTTGTGGCTATTTATAAAAATTGAACTACTTTATTTTATACCACCAATATTAATCACCATGGATAATACCGAAGATATGCGTCGAACCCGTGAACGTAAGTTCATTGAACTTGTCGAATCCTTTCAAGAGGAAAAAACAAAACTGAATCAACAATTGTTGGAGATGTTACATTTTCCAATTGACAAAAAAATGTACTTTCGCTTGATTCAACGAATTCAAGACATTGATCGTGAAATCGAATCCAATCGACCAATGTATTAAATTCTTATTTTTTATGTATACATTTCATAATTTTTTTATAACCGGATATTAGTATTATTTTATGTATACACTTAATTAAATTGACGTGTTTTATATACATAATAATATTTTAAAGTTCTATCACTGACAATTTTCACAATGCAAGAATCGATGCCACTTTATGTTTACATGATGGCAATTGCCGTTTTCTCGGTTTTCATCTGCAATCTGTTGAATGTTTTCATGAAACCAATCGATACCGATGTTTCACGTCGGATCAAGGAGGACAAAGTTGTTAAATTTGATGCAGATCTTGCTGCAAAGATCGAGACCGCACTCACTGATGTTTATCGTTGGGGTGTGCACTACCAAAACGCCACCTTCCCAGGTGGTCCTGGAAATCTCGAGTTGATCGAAATTGAAAAACATGTACATGTGGTCAACCGGTTGCTTATGCTATGGTACAATACCTGCAAATACGCGTACGATTCTCCGAGCGCACGTGGTGACGTATTTGGTTATGCATTTTGGACTCCCCCAAACTAGCGGACTCAGCGGAGTCCGGGCAGAAGCTGTGTCCTGCCTTAAGAACCCCAGCCAAAAGTGAGAGGATAAACACTATAACACCTGTCTCGGATAGACTGTAAAGCCCCCTCTTAGCCTACAGAAGAGTCAGAAGGCAAGTGAAGGAAACACTATTCAAACACCACCTCTTAGCCTACAGAGAAGAGATAGAAGGCACTTTAGTCGTACGATGCCTTTGAGGTTTGCGATTGAAGTTTTTACCCATTTTTTTGTTTAACATGTAAATCATTTATACATTCATATATAAAAAAATCATTATTTATAAAATTGATTTTTTTTTATTAATAAAAAAAAATATAAAAAAATCATGAAAAAAATGTTAAGTCCGGATGAATTAAAAATCATTCATCAATTAGATTATGAAATATTTTATGGATTTATCATGATCAATCTATCGTTGATTAGTTTGGCAATGTATTCATGGCTCATTTAATCATTTTATTTTTTTGGTATGATTATTATAACTGATTTATATATTTATACATGTAATCAGCATGAAAAATTGAAGATTTTCATAACATTTTAATGTTATGTAAGAGGTTTTAATATCGAGGTTTCCTGAAAAATACTTCGAATGTTGCGTTTTGCAAAAAAAATCCAAACACGCCTATTTGGGCGTCCCCAACAAGAACTTACTCAAGCCGAACAAGAAAAGCTGTTGGCACAGCTCGTCTACCTACACATACTGATTGATCGTAATGATGAAGGTTATGCTGCTTTGTGTGCCGAACAAGCGACCATTCGTGCAGAAATCGCCGATTCTGAACACCGTACAATCATGAAATATGTATGGCAGGTGGTTCATTTCATTCTGTTGATGCTTCTGTCGATGCTTTATCTCCGTAAAAAGTCGATTACTCCTACTGTGAATCTATACGCCGAAAAGAAGAGGAGTGCTGATCTCATTGCAGCGAATCGCAACGACCTAGCCTACCTGCTTGAGTTATGTGGGAAAATTGATGCTAAACTCAGTGGATACTTCCCAGTGTCTGCCGTCGAGCAAGAAAATTTCAATGCGTTATTCACGTCAGATCCAACCCTTATTAGGGAAACGAATAAGGATCTTGCGACGTATTTCCCGATAAAACTTGACGAAAAAATGGAGATTGATGCTCTCATCGCAAAAAACAAAGCTCGACCCTAAAGATTATGGGTTATGACTACTAGGTCGGATGTGTTCCATCTATGTGTCAAGTGATAGAGAGCAATGATTCAGACATGCTGGTCTGTCTCATCTGATAAAAAACATTTACTTGATTTTTTATTTTTTATATATTCTTAAATATATGATATGTATTCCTGCTTTACTTTATTTAGTTTATACAATTATTTATATTTTAATTGATATCAAAAATAATTTATACAACAATATGATCCTTAAAATATGGATTAGTATCTTGGTTTTTGCAGTATTACAAGTTTTATGCAGTAATGATTTATCTGTTATTGCATGGCTTATTATATCTATACCCTTCATTTATATGGTCATTATTATGGCAATCTTAATTTATGTTGTTCAAGTTGATCCAACCACTGGAATTTCAACTACATCATCTCAATCAACAAATCAAACAACATCAAATCAATCGACAAGTCAACCATCAAGTCAACCAACACCATCTCAATCATCATCAAGTCAACCAACTACAACATCAACTCCAACCATTACAATTAGTCCAACAACATTTGGAATTGGATTATAAAAAAGATATAAAAAGAATTTAATTATGTTATAAAATGTTCATGTCATGTATTGTTTATTTATATTATTTGTATAGAACCTATCTTGTTCAATATTATTATTATTTGATTTATAAATTGTACAATGATTATAAAACCTATGAAATTGTTATTGTTACACAAGATAAACAGAAATGTCATGTATTAGATTTAAATCAACATAGTTACACCTTTTTAAATAGTAAAATATTTACATCATTTATCATTGTTACTCATAATGTTTATATGAATCAACAGTATTTAACTTATTATGAAATCATTCGAGAAAAAGTAAATACTTATGAGGAATTTATGGATCTAGAACATTATAAACCAATTCAAGTATCAAAATGTAAATTTATTGGAGCTGAAATTAAGGATACTGATAACACCTTTATGATACCTATTGATAAATTTTTATTGATTTCCAATGAATTATTTTTTACCGAATTTAATATGTGGTTGTTACAATATTATTTTAAATCTAGTTATAAAAAACCTACGATTATTTTAATCGATGAAAATATCAACATGATTCAACTTGAAAATCAATCCATTACTATTTTAGAAAATGATTATGTGAAAACAATTTAAAACAAAAATTATTATATTAATATATATCAATGAATTCGTTACAATCTGAATGGATTTATTGGGGACATTCACCAAACGATACTGTATGGACTATTCAAAGTTATAAGTCTATTATGACTGTAAAATATGTAGAAGAATTAATTTCACTTTTACATGTGTTACCAGAAAAAATGTTAACCAGTTATATGTTCTTTTTTATGAAAAATAATATATTACCATTATGGGAAGATAAAAACAATGTCAATGGAGGTTGTTTTTCTTATAAAGTATCCAATAAATATGTTAAGGAAGTATGGACCACATTAGCCTATGCTATGTGTGGAAATACATTAACAAATGATATAGAATTTAACAAAGCGATTGCAGGTATGACCATTTCACCTAAAAAATCATTTTGTATCATTAAATTATGGATGACCAATTGTGTTCATCAAAATCCTAATAAAATCATTACCATTCAAAATTTAAATCATAAAGAATGTTTTTTCAAGAAACACGGAACTTAAATATAATCATATATTAATGAATAAATGTAATGAATTTCCAGATATCACTACATTTATTAAACAAAATGATATTCATACTATTAAAAATAATTTATTGAATAAAATAAAACAACATATTTGTAAATTTAACTATAAACGATTGAATTTAATTGCAACTGGAGGTGTATCTAATATATATGAACCAGATCAATCTTACAATATTAATAATTATACAATAAATTATCTTGTAAAACAACCAGGTTCAAAAGAAGAACAACATCTACGATTAAATATAATTGATAATATATTATATATATATGGATTAAATAATCCATTATCTGAATTGATAATTATGTTATTAGTACAACCTTTAATATCAAAGACATTACATTTACCATTATTATTAGGATATAATATACAGGGGACTAATGTAAAAGATATATATATTTTAAGATATGGATTAAATGAACGATATATAAAACATTTAAATGATACAATATTGATTAAAAATGTAATGCAAGAAATAAAACCTAAATTTTCATCGTATCTAGAAACTGTCGGAAAATTATTTAATTATATTGAATATAATAAAAAAGGTGAAACTATAACATTACCTAATGGTATTAATTGTAAAATATATGAATTATTTGATACATTATGTTTTAGTTATTTATCTACATATTATTTATTATCACTCAATGGCATTTATTTATATGATATGGTTCCAAAAAATATATTTATTCATTGGTTAACTAACGATTCATATTATAATCATAAATCTATATCAAACCTAAAATATATTGTATATAAAATTAATGGAATATATTATAAATTTAAAACATTTGGAATATTACTTGTATTAGGTGATATTGGTAATAGTATTGCACATGTTAAGAATGATGTTGTAGTAGTTGGTAATGTTGTTAATTTTAAAGATAAAGTTGACACAATAAAAAAACATTTAAAATATCATGAATTTTCAAATTTAAATTTTATATTACAATTCAAAAAATTAATAAGTACAAATGTATATAAAAAAACAATGGTTTATAAAATATTTGAAAATGAACCATATACTGATTATGTATATGAGTATACATTAGATGGATTTTTATATGAATTTATTCATAAAATGAAAAAAACAGAAGATTTATTTAATTATTTTAACCCATATCAAATTTCAAGATATGTAAAAACTAATTCAAATATTTTAATTGATATTGAATGAATATAAACCTATTTTTTTATAAAATTGAACTGATATATACTTATTATATAATAATAAAAAACAATGAATCTTCCTCAAATTCACAAAGAAGTATTAGACCTTGCCATTTATTTCATCAAGGATGAAGAATTTGACATTACTAAATACAATATACATGAAGAACCAACAAGTTATTATAGTATTGATCGATTATTTACAATTAAACCTATTCTAGAATATTTATCTACAGTTCAATTAAATGATAAAGATATAGATGTTGTATTGAATTATTTTTGGAATTTATCAGATGATTATATTATTGTAAATTCAAACAAATATCATGTACATACTCCTGTTCAAATGATGAAATTAATGCATGATGTAGGTATAACATATATTCTAAATCAATATTTCATCTTTTATTATAAACATAATTTGAAACATTTAATTCATCAATATTATAACCCAACAAATTCAATAGTATTAAATCATTATGAATCGGCATTTCTATGTATTCGTGGAAAAAGATTATATGATTAAATATATGAATATAAACCTATTTTTTTATAAATATATAAATGAGTCGTATTAAAACAGATTTAGTTGAAATTCATGAGAATGTATTATGTATTGCAATACAATACATAAAAGAAAATAAGTTAAATATAACACCTCATATATTTAATTGTTTATTTGATATTGATGAGATTCTCATGTATCTTGATACACGATCATTAAATGAAATAGATACAAATATAGTATACGATTATTATTCTAAACATACACTTGCTGGTAGTATTAGTGATAATGGTATAATATATAATATTAGTAATAAAGATGATATGTTAACATTTATCAAAAAAAGAGGATATAGCTGGATTATTACAGAATATTTAAAACTTTATTATCAAGAATACATTGACGATTTTATTTATAAATACAAACATCCAGATGAACCCATTGTATTGAATCATAATAAATCATTTTGTTTTTGTTTTTTATGAATCTGGTAATGGTGCTAAACATAACTTAATATCACCTAATGATGCAACTGAATATTTAACTACCAATGGCAAATCATTTTCCAAATACATTTCGATCTGATTGCATAAATTCGTACATTTAATAAAATAACCTAAATTTTTTAAACTAAAATTTCCTTGAATGATTCTCTGATTGTCTTGCTGTATAAATTCCATACTTCCATCTGATTCCGCACGTCGAATTTCTGCAGTTGCAAACGGTCCTTTACACTTAAAAATCAATTCATTCGATACTGACTTGATTTCTATTTTCTCAGATATACTTGATAAATCACGAATGATTTTTTGAAAATCAGTAGATGGCAAATTAATAATCGATGAAAAAGAAACAACGGGAACTTCAATCTCCTCTAAATCTGGTTCAATTAATCGTAATTTTTGCGTCTTACATTGCTTGATATCTCCATTTTCAAATTTTAATCCTAAATTATTTACCACTCCTTCATTGTAATCAATGTTTTCAATATAAATCGTTAATGTATCATCATTATCTATCGTATTGATTAATTTAAATAAATGCAACATGTTAACTCCTATGATAATCTTATCATATTTACATTCATACATTTCGAAATTTTCTGCACGTAAAAACAAATGTGCCAAAATCGTATGGGAACGATCCATATTGATGATTCTCATACCATCGGGTTGAAATGTAATGTTTGTTTCCAATAAGATGTCCTTTAATGCAGTCATTAATGTTCTAAATGGTGAAATTTGAACAGTTTTAATAGTAAGAACATTTTGACTCATATTTATTATATACAAGCATTCGAATCTTTAAATAAATTTTATAAATATAATTATAAACTAATTGATCTATAAAATCCTGTATATTGTAATACTACATGTAATAAACACATTTGTCCAATGGATACTAATACACCTGATAAACCAAATGTATTTTCTTCAATTCCCTTTTTAATATTATCTAATGGATCTTTTGTATATTGACGATTAATCGCAACCGGATAAAATATAATTGAATTTAATATTCCAAATAATAACATTTCAATGATAAATTTAACATATCCATAACTTGAATTTTTCATATAATCAGGACTGTCTTTTACATACCCCATGATAAGGATAATATACATACAATATATCAAAATCAATACCCCTATCGTATACATTCCAATTGTTTTTACATTTTTTATAATACCTACATCTGGTCCTGCTTCTTCTTTCTCAGCTGGTTTTGAAAAGAATCCTGTATACATACCACTTGTTTGAAACAATACATGTAGCATTAAATAAAAAATCATCACATATACATACGTTATCATTGAAAACGATTTATTTCTAAATAATTTCATGATGACAAATGATAATGTACCTAACATTATAAATATAATACTTTCTACTAAAAATTCCGTTTTATGTTTGATCATGAATTTAGTATCATGATTTACTACAGATGCAATCACAAGAATGATAATGAATACCAATTTCAAAAATATAATGGTATCATCAACTTTATGTTTAACAATGGTTTTCAAGATATCATGACTTGTTGTATTCATGATTTTGGGTTTACAATCATCCGCACATTTAATATTTAATAATTTAATTAATAATTTTTGTTCTTTTGATGTTAAATATCCTTCATTATTGATAAAATATTGATAAATCTTATTTTCATCTTTTGATAAAACATATTTTATCAATGAACTATACATTCCATCATCATCTACATATGTTTTATTCAAATTCGACATATATATTATCAATATTTTTTATAATATATACATTTTTATCTTACTAGTAACTGTTTTTCTACATATATAACAACTACTCCCTTCTTTTAATCTACTAACACATTCACTACAATAGGTATGACCACATGGATTTATACAATGTGTAATTGAATCAGTTTGACAAATGGAACAAAATGAATCATAGTGTTTGGTTTTTATATCTTCATTATCTTTAATGATATTACGATACAATGTTATTTTAGAGCTTAATGATTTTATCTCATTTTCAATGTAAATATTTTTTTTAACAAATGGATCTACACTATTATGTTTATCGATTGTACTATTTATTTCTTTTTCTTGTTTCTGTAATATCTTTAATTCTTTTGTCATTTCAATGATTTTTTCTTTGATTTGAATGATTTTTTTTAAAAATTCAACATTATCCATATCAGACTCATCCATTGGTTCATCTTTTTTTTGTTCTTCTTTTTTTATAATTAATTCTATTTTTCTTTTTTCTAATTCTTCTTTGTATAATTTCATCAATAACTTTTCATCTTTTTCTTCTGTTGTTTCATTAATTAATGTGTTTTTACTAGATAACATATAATCTTGATTACCATTTAAATCCCATGATGGATCCCATCGGGCTGCGGATGTATGTAAATATGAAATGGTTTGGAATGGCATTATACTCTGATAAAATTTCTCTTTATATTTATTTAAAAATTGATTTAAATTAATAAATAAAAGAACTTAAAAAAGAAAAATCATGAAACGTTCTAGCGAATCAACTGATGGAAATGTACCTAAGAAAACAGACTGGGATCATCATTTGACCGTAGTTCAATTGTACATTGAAAAATACAATAAATTACCATCTACACGAAATAAATGTAGACGTATTGTTGAAATCGCAAAATGGTATTATGATCAAAAACTAAAATATGAAGAATTATCCGATGAACATAAAAAAAAATGGGATGATTTCATTCAAGAATATTATGATAAAATCAAATCCAATAAAATTTGGAAAGATAAATTAGATAAAGTAAAACAATACATTCTTCAATTTGGTAAAGTTCCACCCGCATGTAATGAAGATTCCAAATCATTAGGTAAATGGTTACAAAATCAAAAAAAACGTGTTTGTATGAAAGATGAATACACTAAGAAATTATGGGAAGAATTTAATCAACAATATTTACTTACCAACAACGAATGGTTTGTTAAACTCGATAAATTAAAGAAATATATTGATGAAAACCTAGAAGTTCCTATTCCTGAAGATGATGTATATGAACATCGTACTCTTGCCACTTGGTTAAAACGACAAAAGAAATATTATATTCACAAACAACTTAAAGAAGAATATCGTGTCAAATGGGAAGAATTTATGAAAGATTATGACAAATATATGATCACCAATCAAGAAGAATGGTTTATTAAATTAGAAATTGTTAAAAGATTTATGGATATGCATCAGGAAAAACCAAGACAAAAAGTACATCTTATGGGTAATTGGTTATATATGCAAGGTCAATATTATAAACAACGAAAATATAATATGAAATACGATCATATTCGTAACGCATGGGAAGAATTTAATGAAGAATATAAACAATATTTATCATTCAATGAAATTTGGTTGAATAAATTAAAACATGTTAAACATTTTATTGACGAACATCAAAAATTACCATTGAAAGATACCGAATTGTACAATTGGATCAAGACACAACAAAAAAATTATGAAAATAATAGATTAAAAGATGAATATAAACCTCATTGGGAAACCTTCATTGATCAACATCATAATTATTTTCAAATTAAATTTCATCGATGGATGACTACTTTTCATAAAGTAAAAACATTTATTGAAACCCATCAACAATTTCCATCCCCATATGATTCCAATAAACAGAATCGAATTTTAGGCAAGTGGCTTACTCTTCAACATTCTAATTATCGGAAAGGTAGTATTCGAAATAAAACCATCAAAGAAAAATGGGAATTGTTTGTTTCTCAACATTATTCACCTGAAATTTATTGGAAAATTGCATTGAACAATGTGATTCATTACATGAATACCTATAAAAAAATTCCTTCAAGTGACGATACCAATCGTGATATTCGAGGATTGTATGTATGGATGAATGCACAATACAATCATTATGATAAAGAATATGGTGCTATGAAAAATCCAGAATTACGTAAATTATGGAAACAATTTTTATTGGATCATAAAGATGTCATTATTTTTGCAAAGTAATATTCTTATATTTTTTTATATTAATAAATATAAAAAAATATTCAATTAAACAGGAATCAATAGATATGAATCATTGTTCATTTTCCATTTGTAAATAACGCGTGGATTTACAATGTTATTTAAAATATCTTCAGTTTTATAAACATTATGATGTTGATCAATATAGTAAATAATACCATTGATATCTTCCGCCCATACTTCTTGCTTTTTGTATTTAATTTCAGCATCAGTTGTAATTGTTCCATGTGGGACACCTTTTGCATGTGTACCACAATATTCACAACCTTTACTTTTACGACGAGTACATTGTTCCGAATTTGCCCTTCGTGCTAAACAACGATCATTTAATGGTATCGTATTTTTCGCACGATTTCTTTTCGTAAAATCACTTTTTTCAAAATGAATCGGTTCAATACTTTGAATACGTTTTACAATATCTTCCTTTGTATCTTCTTCTAATAAGGTCTTTTTAATGTTTAAAATATAGTCATTCACCTTATGAATAATTCGTTTTTCCATGTTCTATACCACTATATCCAATTATATTTTTATTCAATTTTATAATATATAATTGGTTTCTACTTAAAGAAAATGTATCCACTAAAAAAAATTGAAATCTTTTTTTCCATTCAGATTTTTAGTAGAATCATCTTTTGGTTCTATCATGACGTATGTTCTTGCAAAACATATGTCATAAAGTATGAATTATGTCATAGTAGCTTATGTATTTGCAACATATAAGTTAAGATGACATAAATTATACTCCATTTATATACTTGCAATATATAAATATAAAATATTTAACATACTTGATTTATAGATCAGGTATGGTTACATGAAACAATGAATCATACAAATCTTACTATATCCTATCTCTACTATAATAGAGTTAGGAATCATTATGAGTAGGATACGTATATTCATTGCCATGTACTAGGTGAATTACCTAGATAAATATTTGAAAACAGTAAATAATTTATAATATGTAAATAATGTATTGACTTAGTGAAGTATTTAATGTATATAATTCTCATTGCAGTATCGACTACCAGTTGCTTCAACGCTCTATTACCCTGCTATTTCATTTTCCTTCGGGAGGATGATTGGTTATTAGTATTGCGTTGCTGACAATTGTTACTAGATACTCCTTGCGGTTATATCATTAACTATGTTTATCACTAACGATATTCGGAATGAACCTATTATTAAATCATTCATTTCATATCATGATTCATATGAGTTATAGATTTAGTTTTGTTTTGATATATATGTATGACAAGTGATTGTACATATATATGATAAATATAAATGAAGTTCAATGTAAATTGAAAGTTTGTGAGTTAAATAATGTAATACTCATGAATGGATATAACTCGTATGATGAAATCATATGAAATGATTGTGTTATCGAACCATTTCAAATAGGAATAAATATTTTTTTATATTGAATTTTCTTTCTTTTCAAATAACACAGAAACATGTTCCTTTTCTAATATAAAATAAAAGATTGCAAATGCAATGATAAAAAATAAATAAGGCTCAAATATAACCATACTTGCTCCAGTCCATACTAATATATACATGATACCGACAAACAAGGTAAATAATACAATAAATTGGAATAAAAAGGTATTTGTGATAGAATATATATATTCCATATTTTCTTTGGATAACATTATTTTAGTATATTATTATTTTTTCACAATCATCTCTTTTATTTTTTCTTCTCTTGTATTCAAGATTAAATTGGATAATTCCGTTTTATCTTCTTCTGTTTTACAATAAGATTCTAGACACTTTAAGATATGTTTTTTATTGATCGGCATTTTTATTTTCTTTACATTTCGAACAATTTTATAATCGGTGATATCAAACTCATCTAAATTATTCGTTTTCATCACATTTAATAAATTTTCAGATATCTTCTTTTTATATTCTTTTTTTTTCTTCATTTCAACTTGCAATTTCATGATCTCATCATCTACTTTTACCCATTCTTTAATAATTCCTACTATATTCACTTTATCCATTTTATTTATTGTTCATTCTATTTTTATATTTTTTTAATATATTATATGCTTCATTGGGGAATACCAACTTGGATGTTTTTACATACATTACTTGCAAAAGTAAACCCCGACAAATATGACCTAATTAAACTCGAATTATTGCAACACATTACATCCATTTGCAACATTCTACCATGCCCAACTTGTAGAGAACATGCATCTAAATACATGGATCGAATCAAAATATTTATGTTGCCTACCTTAGATAGCTTCAAAAAAATGTTATTTGATTTTCATAATCATGTTAATTTTAGATTGAATAAAAAAATACAGTCTTATGATTATTTATCCATTTATGATAAATTAAAATTTTCTATTATCTTTAACACTTTTGCAACCGAATTTACAAAACCTTTACATGACACTCGTTATATCTCTGACATCATGTTTCGTCAAAGAAAAGTCATTGAAATCAAACAATGGATATTCTTTCATAAAGATTGCTTTTTATTGTTGTGATATCAATTGCCCATTTTTATACACTGAACATTTAAACGTTTGTTCTTTGGGTTTAGAACAATACATATTATTACTATTTACAAAATTATAATACAACAATTTCACTCCTCCTGCTGATTTAATGGTCATATACCACAATATACCAAATACAGCACCTAATAAACTTCCAACAAGGATTCCCTTAAAGGTCACACATCCAAACTTTGTTTTTGTAATCGCATCAAACCCAAATAATGTTAACAATATCACTAATAACCATACATTCCAATCTTTATGATCCTGCATTGGTGCTGCTAAATAGATAATGGTATACATAATAAAAGCAGCCGATGGAGATGGGAAATTAAAATTATTATAACCTAAATCAAATGCTTTACATGTATTTGTATATTCTTGACTATTAAATGCTAAATTTTGTAACAATAATACTATGGTTGTCAATATACTTGCACCACCTAACCACATCATTGATTTTTGTATTTCTTGATTTACAATGGATGATAATATCATAAAAAATACAATGAACATCGGCATAAAATAACTAAACATCTGCAGTACATTTGGAAATGTAAAATTCATTGGCTGGATCGACGACAACATACCTGATATAGTAGGCGTAGATGTATCTTCAATAGGAACGGCTACTGCTGTAGGTATACTCATATTATATAATATATATTATAAAATGAATATAAAAAATGATTTATAAATATTATTCCATTATAATATAAAAATGGGTATTCCAAGTTATTTTTCATATATTATTAAAAATCATAAATCCATTATCACTTCATTATTTCAAAATCCATCCAATTTATATCTTGATAGTAATTCGATTGTTTATGATGTCGCAAGACAATTGATTTATCAAGATTTTTTAAACATCATGGACTTTGAAAATACACTCATCCTTCGTGTTTGCGAAAAAATTCATCATTATATTGACACCGTTCAACCTACATATGGGGTATTTATTGCATTTGATGGTGTACCCCCATTAGCCAAAATGGTTCAACAACGTGAACGTCGATACAAAGGACATTTAACTACTAAATTATCTAAAAAATTAGGAATTATTGAAGATAAACCTTCTTGGAATACCATTCATATTACACCTGGTACTGAATTTATGAACAAATTAGACAAAGAAATCAAACAATATTTTCATAAATATATCCCTTTTTATAAAGAATTTATCATTTCTACTTCCATTGACCCTGGTGAAGGAGAACATAAATTATTTGAACATATCCGTAAACATTCCATTAAGGGTCATACTACTTTTATTTACGGACTCGATGCCGATCTTATTATTTTAGGTCTCAATCATTTAAAATACAATCACATTTATTTAATGCGTGAAACAGTTGAATTTCGTTTAGACAATCAACAAGAATTAATGTTATTGGATTTAAATAAATTAAAAAAACAATTAGATCATGTCATGGATTCTAAATTAAACGATTATATTTTACTTTCCTTTTTTATCGGGAATGATTTCTTTCCAAAATTACCTTACATTAATTTACATCAAAAAGGTATGGATGTATTAACAAATTTATATAAACAAGTTATTTTACCCGATGAACACATCTTTGACGGTCATCAAATCAATTGGGTTTTATTTAAAAAATTAATCACGAGTATTTCCAAAATTGAACTGTCTATGTTCAAAGACCTTTATAAAGAAAGAAATAAATTCCATTTTACATCTACGGATGTTAATGCTAAATTAAATGCATTACCTCGTATTTATCGTGAAGTAGAAAAATACATCAATCCCTTTGAAGAAGGATGGGAATATCGATATTATAAAAAATTATTTAAAGTCAATTCTACTACTACAAATCTAAAAAAAATTTGTAAAAATTATTTAGAAATGTTTGAATGGAACATTCAATATTATTCTATGGATGTACCTAATTGGGATACTTATTATCATTTTAATTATCCTCCTTTGTTTAAAGATTTAATTCATTTCATACCAGATTCTAATGTATTATTACTAAAACCAGCACAAATTATACCATTTACATCAAATCAATTATTAGCATACGTATTACCACGTGAACATTTAGATTTATTACCTAAGGATATTTACGAAAAAATAAAAGATAAACATTGGTATGATAAATGTGATGTAGAATGGTCCTATTGTAACTTCTTTTGGGAAAGTAATATTTTATGCAATGATATTCCTATCAAAGAATTAAAATTAATTTTATAAATATAACCGATTTTTTATATTCATCTATGTTATCGATATAAAAAATTGAAATAAATATTCACATTTATGATTAATGCATGAAAGCTCCAAAATCCTCCAATGTCTGCCATTCAAATCATCGATGCTGCTCTTCACGCAGCCGTTCCAACGGCAAGCAATACCGACAAGGCTAACGCCGCTGCGTCATTCTATTTTCCTAGTTCCCTCGAAGTTGCTAACAAGCTAGTCGTGTTTTTCTATGCGACCGGCTTGTCGAAGATCTCTAATGTTCAACTCTACGAAAAGATCGTCCTCGACGATCATTTCCCACAGGAGATCGGGCAGGAGCTACCGGAATACGCTCTTGATGCTGCTCTGGCTCAAAAAGCCGAGGAGGGGTGCATGTCTGCACCGGAGGTCAATCCTTCGAAAGGCGCTGACAGGGTCTAGCTGATGACCTGTCCGGGTGGAAACACCGCGTTTACTTGATTTTTTATTTTTTTATAAATAATTATAACATTTGAATACTATTCATAAATATATTTTTCCATCCTGGATTATTTACTTTTAAACAATCTATAAAAAATTGAACTACCCTATGTAATGGTCTATATTGATATGTCCTGTTTTTATCCCAGCATACTTGATACGGTAAATTATTGATATTCGGACATAATTTAGTTAACCCTTTTACACTATTGACTACAATATCTTGTGTATCTGTTTTATTGATAACAATAAAATAATAATCTTTTTTATAAGATACATTATATTTTTTAAATTTTAATTTTTGAAATAATATTTTACTCATCATACCATTATGATAATTTTTATCCAATTTTAAATATTCATCTGTATAGGCATATACACACATTGCTAAATTACCTGTATTATCATTTGTTTTCATTGTAGTCGACTTAATATTCACTGGTATCCATCCATACAGTCGATCATACAACAATAAATCATACCACATTCTTATATTGGGTATTTTCATTCGTTTACGATACTTTTTTTTCAATATATCCATAATATGATCTTCATCTAAACTACTATTCACTCTTCCATCTTTATTTTTCTGACTTAGATGTAAATTCTTTTTCTTTAAGTACTTTTGAATAATATATAATATCATGGGTAATCGTTTTAACCTACATAAAAATCCTCTTACTAAACTTTGTATTTTCACAACCATTTTATAAATATTTTTTATTTTTTTTATAAAAAATATTTAAATTTTTATTATTTTTTTCTAAAATTTTTATTATTTTTTTCTAAAATTTTTATTATTTTTTATTTTTTCTAAGATGTAATACTTAAAAATTTACTCCAAAATGATCCTTGTTTTTTCTGATGTTGTTCATGTTCCTTTGTTAAATTATAGATACGATGAATACTTTGTTCATTCTCTTCTTTTTGTTGATGATGTAATATTTTACGACTTTCAGTCTCAGATAAAGGTTTAATTACAACCGATCTTTCATTCTTTAATTCTTCCACTGATTTATATTTTTTTACTTTATCATAATCTAAATGTTCATCTACTCCTATCACTGAACCGGTTGTATATACTTCTCTTAAATCAGAATATTGATCACTTGTATAGGTAGATGGTGTATCAAATTGACTGTATGATCCTTTTGCTACGATTTGTCCAAAACTTGATTGTAATGCTAATTCTCTTGATTTTTGTTTTAATTCTGTATAGGATAATGATTCATTATCTTGTTTTAACCAATCACCATATCCATGTTCATCTTTGATATAATGTTCATTGAATAACTCATTAAAATGTTTATTAAAATCTCCTGATTTTTGAATCTTTTGTACAGCTTGATGTCTATCCGTTTGAGAATATTCATGTCGTAATGTTTCATAGGATACATTGGATACTTTTTCATTGATATTTCGATGATTGACTTTATAAATATGTGACACTAAATCAAATGCTTTTTTATAAAAAATAAAATATTTTGAATCTAATCCACTTTTATCTGGATGAACTAAATGCACTATTTTTTTAGCTTCTTTTAAATCCTCTTCATCAAAATTCATTTTTAACTTAAATAATTTTAATAAGTCATTCAATTGATAATTATCTAAATTCAAATCCAATTGTTCCATTATTACATTTACCATATATTTATTTTATTGATATTACGTACAATAGTATATCATATTCTGATTTTTTAAGTGTATGATTTGCTAAATCTGTACCGCCAAATAATCGATATAAATCATTTCCTATATCATCTACATCATTATGTATCAATTGCCATAATAATTCTAACACATACAATGAAAATACAGTAGGTTCAATATTACCATTCTCTATACTTGTTTCGGATAAACTTCTAGGTCTATATTCTAACGCATTGTATTCCTCTTCGGTTATATTACGTGTTGTATACCATGAACTGATGATAGAATCCTTATCTACATAAAAATAATGATATCCATAGACATTCAAATATTCTTTTGATTTGATATAGATTCCTATGATAGAATGAGGTTGAATATCATGAATATTTTTTATAAATTGAACTGTTATTTTTCGGTCCAAATACAAGGGAGTTAATCGTGTATGTATGGTATAATTACTATCTTGTAAAAATGCGGATATATAATCATGATACATTGGACTAATTGTATGATATGACATAAAATGGTCAATTGCAGTAGATATACAACTCATTTTTCTTTATATTGTATTATTTATATATTTAATTTCAAATTTGTAAAAATTAAATAAAAAAAAAAAAATAAATAAAAAAAAAAAAAAAAAAAAAAAAAAAAAAAAAAAAAAAAAAAAAAAAAAAAAAAAAAAAAAAAAAAAAAATAAAAAAAATTTATAAAAAAAATCAAAAAAAAAAATTAAAAAATTTCAAAAAATAAAAAATTGGACAATTATTTGTCCAAATTTCAAAAGTTAAAAATAAAATAAAAAAAAATTTTCAAAAAAATCGGTCCTTACCATAATGGTCTAAAATGGATTTTGGACCTTTAAAATTTATGGTCACAATATTTTTTTTATAAAAAAAAATCCAAAAAGTCAAAATTGGACAATTTTAGACAAAAAAAGGAGGCATAATTTTTTTATAAATTTATTTATTACGATAATACATTTCAAAATAACTAATCTATATTTTCGTTTTTACATTGACATCTTCAGTCACAAAAATACAAAATAATAAAATATCATCTTACTGTATATGGGTTGAAAATGTATCAAAAACATGTCCCTCCTTTTCAGTCACATCAAAAAGGAGGAAATTGTGTGAAAAAGGAGGATCGCTTTTCACATGATATATGGTAACAAAAATAAATGTCTTAAAAATTGTCCAAAATATGTTAAAAAAAGGAGGCTAATGTTTAACACCATATATCAAGTGGAATATTAAAAATGTCCAATTTGTGTTAAAAAAAGGAGGATTTTTAAATAAATATAATTAAGATTTAAAAATATAGTATGATACAATATATATAACATGTCATATACATGCAAAATATGTGAATATTCAACCAATGAAATATATAATTATAATCGACATTGTAAAACAAAGAAACATATACGTAATACAGAATCACCTGTAAAATTTAGTAATTATTGTGAAAAATGTAATCAATCTTATAAATGTTCGGACAATTATCATCGAAAATATAAATGCATACAATTACAGAAGGAAAAAGAAGAAGTTGAAACAGATGTAATGACCAATATGGTATATCAATTGTTACAACAAAATAAAGAAATGATACATCAAAACAAAGACATGATTGAAATGATAAAAAATAAACCAGCTGTTATCCAAAATGTGGACAATCGATCTGTAACCAACAACATTGATAATTCAAAGAAAACATTTAATTTAAATATATTTTTAAAAGAAGAATGCAAAGATGCTATCAATTGGGATGAATTTATTATGAATCTTGAACTACCTAAATCGGTGGATACAACCATCACAGAAATTGTTAAATCTGCCATACGTACACAATTACAAGAATTAGGAATGTACAAACGTCCCATACACTGTTTAGATGTAAAACGTAAAAAAATGTGTATTAAAAAAGATGATCAATGGGAAAAAGATGCGACCGCAAATCAAGCATTGATTCAATCCTCTTTTGAAAAAATGAAAAATGAAATGTTTAAAAAATGGGAAAATGCACATCCAAATTGGTATGAAAATGAGAAAGAAACAGAAATCTATTTATCATTCATTAGTAAATTATCGGATTATGTACAACATGATAAATGTATAAATGATATGGCATATCAAACAATGATAGAAAATAAATCATGAATATTAAGAGCATTAAATAATATTTAAATTATTTTTAAATATTATTTTAAATTATATGTCAGAAGATAATCAAGAAACAGATACTCAAGATAATCAAGAAACAGATGAAGAACCAACATTTCAAGTTGGTGATTATCGTTCTTTTATTAAAGGTGTAGTTCTATCTATAATTCATTTACTTATTGCATTATCAATTGGTATACATGTAGTTTATTCATTACGACATAAATATGATGAATTTATGAGTGAATATTTCCCAACTGATAAAGAAAAAGCTCCCTTTTGTTATACAACACAATCTGATTGTAAACGATCATCGTTTTATAGAGATACAAATGTTGAAGTTGATAAAATCATAAATAATGGTGAGATAAAAACAGTAAAAGAACTCTATCAACCTGATTTTAATATTGATAATATAGTAAAAGAAGATTCTAATGGAAAAAAAGATATAAAAGGAATACGTGATTTTTCTTATATAAATTGGTTGTTATTTTGGTGTAATAATTCAGTAATGAATTCAAACATCTATACGAATGTATTATTCAAATACATATATGATACTATACATGACATTATAAATAAAGGAGGGTTTACCGAATCTATTTTTGTATTTTTTGGATTTATCATTATTGCTTTTATATTTGCATTTATGATGTTTTATTCAATGGGTGCAATGTTTATAAGTCAATTTAATGCTTATGAAAAATACTCATGGGTTTTAAAATATCCAGTTGCAGCAGCATTTTGGTTTGGATTTAATCATATGTTACGTGGAAATACATATCAGGCATGTATTAGTTTTGGCGGTATTTTACCAGGAATATTTTGGAAATTTTTTGTAGTATTGGGGTTGTTGATAACAGCAAAAGTATTACCTGCTATTAAATTTATTAGAATTTATGTAAAGAATATGATTATGATGTGTATATATATATTGAATTGGATTGTATCAACATCATATAATTATCTAAGTGGTAATACATTAGATCAATTATTGATTCATATGGATTCTAAATATTCTGAAATGTTATCCATGTACAATGATTATTCAATAGGGATATTAATATGCATTTCATTGATAGTATTATATTATGCTCAAACTTATCTTACCAAAGGTATATCCATAGGAATGACCATATGTTCTATTTATTTAATCTTTATGAGTTATGCAAATAGTGATAAGGAAAAGAAATAAGTTTATTTAGTCATATTTGTAATCACTCTTAATACTATAAATGTCTAAAAAATCTAAATTACCATTTGTATCCATTTGCACACCTACTTACAATCGACGTCCATTTATCCCTTATATCATCCAATGCTTTTTAAACCAAACCTATCCTTTGTCCAAAATGGAATGGATCATTGTCGATGATGGATCAGACCCCATTGAAGACATTATCAAATCTTATAATATTCCACAAATTAAATATTATAAACTTAAAGAAAAAATACCTTTAGGTAAAAAACGAAATTTAATGCACTCTTATACTACCGGTGAAATCATCGTCTATATGGACGACGATGATTATTATCCTCCTGAACGTGTATCCCATGCAGTAGAACGATTGATGAGTGATCCGAATGTAATTGCAGCTGGAGCAAGTAAATTATATACCTATTTTAAACATATCAATAAAATGATACAATTTGGTCCATACCATCCAAATCATGCAACCGCTGGTACATTTGCATTTAAACGTAAATTATTAGATATGAGTAAATATGATGATAATGCATGTATGGCAGAAGAACAAGAATTTTTAAAGAATTATACCATTCCCTTTATACAATTAGATCCAATGAAAGCCATTTTAGTGTTATCGCATTCGCATAATACATTTGATAAAAAGAAATTATTAGATCAAATTGGGACACAATTTGTCAATGAAACAAATGTAAAAGTAGAAGATTTTCTTAAAGATGAAAAATTAAAACAATTTTATTTAAACGTAGATTTAAACATTAAAGATTATCAAGCAGGATCAATTGAAAATAAACAAGATGTATTAAAATATATGAAAAAATTAGATGAAGATCGAAAGAAAATGGAATTTCATATTAACATTCATAATGAAAAAGACAATACTACAAAAACATTATATGGTAATGAAATCGTTGAATACATACGTCAATTAGTAGGAGATGTACAACGATTAACTCAAGAATTAGAAATGAAAACGAATGAAATTAAATATTTACGTAGAGTACATGATAAAATTACATTTGAACCACCAATAAATAAACAATTAGATAAACAACCTGACCCACCAATAAATAAACAATTAGATAAACAACCTGAACTAACAATAAATAAACAATTAGATAAACAACCTGAACTAACAATAAATAAACAACAAGATAAAAAACAAGAAGGATTAAGATTAACTACTAATCTCTATATAACGAAATAATCGATTTACATCCAATACACTAATTTCATATTTTTGTAATAATAAAATAATTTCATCAATGGTATAATGATCCTTTAAATAATTTACATAAGAATATAAATCTTTTTTATCTAAATTCAATTGTTGACATAAATTCTGTATGAATACATCATTGTTATATTCCGTTGAATATTTTGTTAATGTTTTTGTAAATCGTATGTCTAATATTTTAGGTTTTACATCTATGTTGGTATGAAAAATATGATTTGTATATAATGTTTTGATGATTGAACTCATTTCATTGAATTGCCATATTTGTTTTTGAAATGTAATTTTATCAATATAATCAGCATAACAAATATTTTCTAATAATTCACTATAAATTTGTATTGCTTTTTCTTTTGGTATTTTTTCTAATAAATCAATGATATTTTCATGCCATAACATAGCAATGATGGTACGGTCCATTTCATTCATGATCGTCAAGTGTTCATTTAACGATACATAATGATTCATTATTTTTTTTGTTATTTTTTTAGTATCTTCATTGATTGTTTTTTTTTCAAATATCAAAGAAATCATTTTATCTGACATTTTATTGGTATTGATAATATTAATGATATTCATCAGTCGTTTAATATCACCTGATACCAACCCACATAATACATCAATGGTTGATTTAGTAATGGAAGGTAATAATTGTTTACATATAACACTCATTTGTTTATTTGTTGGTTTAGATAATTCAATGGTTAAACAACATTTCATTAATTCTTTTATTTTTTTATCTACAAAATTATTACCAATACATATAATTGGAATATGAGTTGTATAATCTGCCTTTTGTTTTTTTGTTTTCTTAGGTCGTATTAATTTGATTAAACTGTTGATTCCACCTTTATCACCATTGTTCATACAATCAATTTCATCCATCACAATTATCAATTTCTTTTTTTCACGATGAAATATACTTACAATATTATTATCCGATACATTATGTGTATTTAACATTTCAATCATAGATTTATTTCGAATGTCACTTGCATCAAATTGTATAATGTCATAATGCATTTCATTTAATATTTGTTGAATCATACTGGTTTTACCAATTCCAGGATATCCATACAAATAAATACATCGCTTGGTCAATTCATTTTTTTTATTGGACTCAAAATTTAGTAAAAAGTCTTTAATATCTTTTATAATATCATTTCTATCCAAAATTAAATTTAGATCCATTTTGAATAAATTAAAGAACTTTATATTTAAATATTATTATTTATTATATGTTAAAAAATGATATTTTAATCGGAAATTATGAAATTAATTATGAAATTGATTCAGATGATAATAATTACGAAGCACCTTATTATATTTTAAATGATTATCAACATATTTGTTTAGGTAAAATCAATAAAAAATCAAATTATTATTGGTGCAATGTTTATAAAGTGGATAACCAAAAAGCTGTACAACGCATCGGTGTTTATGAATTTCCTTTAAGTTATCCTAAAGATTTAGACAATGATCCTGATTTAGCCCAAATAGGATTTCCCAATTTATTTCCTTCTCAAAATCTTAAATCCATGGATAAAATACAAAAAATGGAAAGAATCTTATCGGAAGATAAAGAAACTCCATCTGGTTACAAAGAAAGTAAAGCAACGGTTTGGATTGAAAAATTTTTAGAATCCAATCAATATAAAATCATTGATAATGCTGGTGGAGGTGATTGTTTCTTTTATACCATTGTTGATGCTAAAATTGGTGATTATGATGTAAAAGAGTTAAGAAAAATGATTTCCGAAGAAATTAGTGAAGCAGAATTCAAAGAAAAACGATCATTGTATGAAATGATGGATAAATCTGTTTCCGAAACAAAAGAAACCATTAAAAATACAAGTGATTCCAAAGAAAAATCACAATTGAAAAAAGAATTATCTTATCAAACTTCTATTTTTAATTATGTAAGTTACATGAAAAATATTAAATCCTTATCTCAATTAAAGGAATATATCAATACATCTAATTGGTGGATTGATGAAACAGGTATTGAAATACTTGAAAAGAAATTAAATGTTAAATTCATTATTTTTGATAAACAAACTTTCTTAGAAAATGATTTAGATTCTGTTTTATTATGTAAATATGGGTCTATCATTACCTCAGAGAATACTAAAACATTTAACCCCGATCATTACATTCTTCTTTCCTATGAAAATAACAATCATTACACATTAATTTCATACGATAAGAAACCACATTTATCATTCGATGAAATACCCCATTCCATCAAAGACATGATTGTCCATAAATGCATGGAAGGAAAAAATATATATGAATTAATTCCAGAATTTAAAGCATTAAAAACATCTAAAATGTCTACACGAAAATCACGGGTCGAAACATCACATCAAGATTTATATAATCCAGATGTCATATTACAATATTATATCAAAGCAGCCGATAAACCACCAGGAAAAGGAACAGGTGAAAAAATGGAAAATACATCCATTAAAAAATATGCTCGATTGGCTAGTATCAAAGATTGGCGTCATAAATTAGATAACTCTTATCAACATGAAGTTGAATTAGATGGACATAAATGGAATTCAGTCACGCATTATGTAGAAGCAAATCGATTCAAACCCTATCCTGATTTTTATGTTTCTTTTTCATTGGATTCATCGAGTGAATGGAATAAAGATCCGGAAGATGCATTGAAAATGAGCAAGAACTGGAAGAAAATGAATAGCACCTTTAAACCCATTCAAATTAGCACAAGTATATTAAATAAAGCACTTAAAGAGAAATTTAAAGATGAAAAAATGAAAGATTTATTGAAGGAAACCCATGATGCTAAATTAGTTCAATATGTAAAAGGAGATGAACCTATAGAAGCAGTGTATTTAATGGAATTAAGAAAAATGATTAAAGGTTCGAAAGATTTGGATACTGATTCTTAGTATAGTGGTGATCATTAATTCCTTTCTTTTTAATAATAATGCAATTGGGGGCAAATGTAATACTTAATATTTTATCTTTTGTTTCTTTTGATACAAAAGATGTTTTTTCATGTAAAATCTGTTTGTTTTCATCGCTAATATAATAAGCATTTACATAATCAATTAATAATTTAAATTTTTCAACAATGGAGGTAGGATGTTGAAATCCATATTTAGTAGCATACCCATAAGAATTACCATTTTTCCAATAGGAAACTTCAACATCTTCAATGATATAAGTTCCTCCATCCTTTAATACATTTGAAAATAAATAATCAAAGGATAACAATTGATGTTCTGGTATGTGAGAACCATCATCATTGATGAATAAAATCGGATGGGTAATTTGAGATTTAATATGTTGTAATGAATCTAAATTAGATTGATCCGCTCTAAAGATTTTAATTCGTTCATCTTCATATTGAATATTAATATCAATCGCATATACAAATGCTTTTGGAAAATATTGTTTCCACATGTCTAGTGATTTAAATTGCTCAACACCTATTTCAATCATACCAAATGTTTTATGTTTGTATTCTGCTAATTCTTTATGATAAAAACGATGATATCCATTGGTTGTTACTTTATCGGTTTTGAATAAATATCCATAGTGTTTTAAATCGTTATGTTCCATATAACATAAATCACTAAATATTTATATAGGATAAATACGTATTTATTTTTTTCAAAATTTTAATAAAAAATTCATCATTTCAATAAATACCCATCCTATTTACATTGGAGGCAATTCAGTTGAATTGCTTAATTTTAACCCTCATCCTCCTTTTTTATAATATTTTCTAGAATATTTTCTAGACATCCTTCTTTTTTTTGTAATTGATTTTTTTTTTAAAAAATATTTTTTTTTACTTTTATGAATCATATACTATATTATAACAAAATGTTTTTCCACATAATTGTCGAGGATTATCTTTACCCATATCCATGCCACATTCAATACAGTGCCATGAATCTGTTTCAGAATTATATCCAAATACTTTATCCATATTTTTTCTTGAATTCAATATATAAAATAAAGACAGTTCAATTTTATATATTTGCTTTTGGAGGACTTACTGCTCCTATGTTTCTAGTTTTTATTAAATGAAAATGCACTTCATTTGGATCACTTTTACTATATAATGTTTTTTGAACAGATCCAACCGATTGGATTTTTAATAAATTAGTTCTTTGGGAAGAATCCTTATATGTACTTTTTTTAGTCACGGCTGTTCCCATTCTAACAAATGTATTACGATTTAATGAAAAATCATTGGAATGGGTTGCTGTTTGTGTATAGGTTAACTTATTACTCATATATAAATTAGTTATATTATTTATAAATTTTGAATAATATATATATAATATATGGACAGTAATAAAGTGCCACATGTGACATTAACAACAGATGTAGCAAATAATATATATTTAAAAAAAGTAGATGCAAATGTAATATATTTAAAAAAAAAAGATGCAACTACTAGTTATTTAAAAAAAACAGATGCTGTTAATTTATATCAACCTAAAGGAAATTATCTTACCCCAGAAAATATTAGTAATTACATTACAACCGGAATGTCTGGAATTACAGGACCGGCTGGAGCTGCAGGAGCAGCTGGATCTACTGGACCTCAAGGTATCGCCGGAACAGCCACGAATACTGGATCAACCGGTTCTACCGGTTCAGCAGGAGTTACCGGATCAACTGGTTATACAGGGAATACAGGTAAAGATGGATCAACCGGATCAACTGGTTCAGCAGGAGTTACCGGATCAACCGGATATACAGGAGAGATAGGATATACAGGTGTAACAGGTTCTACTGGTTATGCAGGAGTGACAGGATCAACTGGTTATACAGGAGATAAAGGTAATACAGGAGAAACAGGATCAACCGGTTCAGCTGGAGTGACAGGATCAACAGGTTATACAGGAGAGATAGGTAATACAGGAGAAACAGGTTCTACTGGTTCAGCAGGAGTGACAGGTTCAACAGGTTATACTGGAGAGATAGGTAATACAGGAGAAACCGGCTCTACTGGTTCAGCAGGAGTGACCGGTTCTACCGGATATACAGGAGAGATAGGTAATACAGGAGAAACCGGATCTACCGGTTCAGCTGGAGTGACAGGATCAACTGGTTATACTGGTGAGATAGGTAATACAGGAGTAACAGGTTCTACTGGTTCAGCTGGAGTGACTGGATCAACAGGATATACTGGAGAAATCGGTTATACAGGAGTAACAGGAGTAACAGGATCAACTGGTTCAGATGGAGTGACAGGATCAACTGGATATACAGGAGAAATCGGTAATACAGGAGAAACCGGCTCTACTGGTTCAGCAGGAGTGACCGGTTCTACCGGATATACTGGAGAGATAGGAAATACAGGAGAAACCGGTTCTACTGGTTCAGCAGGAGTGACTGGATCAACTGGTTATACAGGAGAAATCGGTTATACAGGAGAAACCGGTTCTACTGGTTCAGCTGGAGTGACAGGATCAACAGGATATACAGGAGATATCGGTTATACAGGTGTAACAGGTTCTACTGGTTCAGCAGGAGTGACAGGTTCAACAGGTTATACAGGAGAGATAGGTAATACAGGAGTAACAGGTTCTACAGGTTCAGCTGGAGTGACAGGATCAACTGGTTATACTGGAGAGATAGGTAATACAGGAGAAACTGGATCTACCGGTTCAGCTGGAGTGACAGGATCAACTGGTTATACAGGAGAGATAGGATATACAGGAGAAACAGGATCAACTGGTTCAGTAGGAGTGACCGGTTCTACCGGATATACTGGAGAAATCGGTTATACAGGAGAAACTGGATCTACCGGTTCAGCTGGAGTGACAGGATCAACTGGTTATACAGGAGAGATAGGTAATACAGGAGAAACAGGATCTACCGGTTCAGCTGGAGTGACAGGATCAACAGGATATACAGGATATACAGGAGAGATAGGTAATACAGGAGAAACAGGATCTACCGGTTCAGCTGGAGTGACAGGATCAACAGGATATACTGGAGAAATCGGTTATACAGGAGTAACAGGTTCTACCGGTTCAGCAGGAGTAACAGGATCAACTGGTTATACAGGAGAGATAGGAAATACAGGAGTAACAGGTTCTACTGGTTATG
>JACCDZ010856565.1_pt1 | contig 49521 bp, 38 predicted proteins | sample 7449551 | NCBI WGS metagenome assembly JACCDZ01 (sample SAMN15323452, study PRJNA562643) | freshwater metagenome | isolation source: river surface water | place: USA:Blue River Watershed | collected 2017-08-18
AACCAACACCTTCCTGATGAAGATCCACAGAAATTCATCGCGAAAATGGGTGCTGACGCGTTAAATATGTTGTTGACGCGTATCGACTTAGACAGCTTATCGGCTGATTTACGTCACTCGGCTGACACAGAATCATCACAACAACGTAAGGCTGAGGCTTTGAAGCGTTTGAAAGTGGTAGAAGCATTCCGTGAGTCAGTAGGTCGTATTGACAACCGTCCTGAGTGGATGATCATCAAAATGGTTCCTGTAATTCCACCAGAATTGCGTCCATTGGTGCCATTGGATGGAGGTCGTTTTGCAACATCTGATTTGAACGATTTATATCGCCGTGTGATTATCCGTAACAACCGTTTGAAGCGTTTGATTGAGATCAAAGCGCCAGAAGTAATCTTACGTAACGAAAAACGTATGTTGCAAGAAGCTGTAGATAGCTTATTTGACAACTCGCGTAAAGTAAATGCGGTTCGTTCGGAAGGTAACCGTGCCTTGAAGTCTCTTTCTGATATGTTGAAAGGTAAACAAGGTCGTTTCCGTCAAAACTTATTAGGTAAGCGTGTCGATTATTCAGGTCGTTCGGTTATCGTCGTAGGTCCAGAATTGAAAATGCACGAATGTGGTCTTCCGAAAGATATGGCGGCTGAATTATTTAAGCCGTTTGTGATCCGTAAGTTGATCGAACGTGGTATCGTGAAAACAGTAAAATCTGCGAAGAAAATTGTTGATCGTAAAGATCCAGTGGTTTGGGATATTTTGGAAAACGTAATGAAAGGACACCCCGTTCTTTTAAACCGTGCTCCTACCCTTCACCGTTTGGGTATTCAAGCTTTCCAACCGAAATTAATTGAAGGAAAAGCGATCCAATTGCACCCATTGACATGTACGGCATTTAACGCCGATTTCGATGGTGACCAGATGGCGGTTCACGTTCCACTAGGACATGAAGCGATTTTGGAAGCCTCGTTATTAATGCTTGCATCTCATAACATCTTGAACCCAGCGAATGGTGCGCCTATTACGGTACCATCTCAGGACATGGTGTTAGGTTTATATTACGTAACAAAAGGACGTAAGTCGACGCCAGATCACAAAGTAGCTGGTGAAGGATCTCGTTTCTACGGATTTGAGGAGGTTGTTATCGCCTTAAACGAGAAGAAGTTGTCTAAGCACGCGAACATTGTAGTGAAAGCTACCGTTCGTAAGGAAGATGGTACATTGGTTCAAGAAATGGTGGAAACGGTTGCGGGACGTGTATTGTTCAACTTATGTGTTCCTGAACAAGTAGGTTACATCAATGAGTTATTGACTAAGAAGAAATTGCAACAAATCATCTCACATGTTCACAAGATCTGTGGTATGGCTCGTACCGCACAATTCTTGGATGATATCAAAGAATTAGGTTTCCAACAAGCCTTCCACGGTGGTTTATCAATGGGTATTGGTGATGTCCAAATTCCGGCTGAAAAAGCTTCATTAGTGAAGAAAGCACAGGAAGATGTTCAAGCCGTTTGGGACAACTACTTAATGGGTTTAATCACAGATAACGAGCGTTACAACGCAGTTATTGACATCTGGACAAAAGTTAACTCGAAAATTACCGAGACTTTGATGAAGCAGATGGAAGAGGACAACCAAGGATTTAACGCCATCTACATGATGATGCACTCGGGAGCCCGTGGTTCTCGTGAGCAGATTCGTCAACTAGGTGGTATGCGTGGTTTGATGGCGAAACCTCAGAAGAACTTACAAGGTTCGGTAGGTGAAATCATCGAAAACCCAATCCTTTCTAACTTTAAAGAAGGCCTTGACGTATTAGAGTACTTTATCTCAACACACGGTGCACGTAAAGGTTTGGCAGATACTGCCTTAAAAACAGCCGATGCGGGTTACTTGACGCGTCGTTTACATGACGTAGCACAAGACGTTATCGTCAATGAAGAAGATTGTGGCACATTACGTGGTATTGAGGTGTTCCCATTGAAAGACAATGAGGAAATCATCGAACCGTTATCAGAGCGTATCTTAGGTCGTGTTTCTGTACATGATGTGATTGATCCCGTTTCAGGTGAATTGATCGTTGCTTCGGGTGACGAAATCACAGAGGTGGCTGCACAAAAAATTGACGAAACGGCGATTGATTCCGTAGAAATTCGTTCTGTATTAACTTGCGAAACACGTAGTGGTGTTTGTGCGAAGTGTTACGGACGTAACTTGTCTACAGCACGCATGGTGAACATCGGTGAGGCAGTAGGTGTGATTGCATCTCAGTCGATCGGTGAGCCAGGAACACAGTTGACATTACGTACATTCCACGTGGGTGGTACAGCACAAAACGTTTCCTTGGATGCAAGTGTGAAAGCGAAATTTGATGGTGTGATTAACTTTGAAGAAGTTCGTTCGGTAAGTTCGACAGATTCAGAAGGTAACCCAACAGAAATCGTAATGGGTCGTTCAGGTGAGGTTCAAATTGTGAACCCAGCGAACAAGCAAGTATTGATTTCAAGTAACGTACCTTACGGTTCATTCTTGCGTGTGAAAGATGGTCAAACCATCAAGAAAGGCGAAGAAATTTGCGTTTGGGATCCATACAATGCGGTAATCTTGTCAGAAGCAGAAGGTAAAGTTGAATTCGAGGCGATCGAAGAAAACAATACATACAAAGAGGAAGCGGATGAGCAAACAGGTATGCGTGAGAAGGTAATTATCGAATCGAAAGATAAGACAAAGAACCCATCTGTAATCGTATCCGCAAAAGGAAAAGAAAATCTAGTTTACAACGTACCCGTGGGTGCGCGTTTAGCCATCGACGAAGGAGATAAAATCAAAGCGGGTCAAATCATCGCGAAGATTCCACGTGCGGCAGGTAAAACGCGTGACATTACGGGAGGTCTTCCACGTGTAACGGAATTATTTGAAGCACGTAACCCATCGAATCCAGCAGTTGTTTCTGAGATCGACGGAGTTATTTCATATGGTGTGATCAAACGTGGTAACCGTGAGATTATCGTTACTCCGAAAGAAGGAACAGAGCGTCGTTACTTGGTACCATTGACTCGATTCATCTTAGTACAAAATAATGACTTCGTTCGCGCTGGTATGCCATTATCAGACGGCGCAATTACGCCATCAGATATCTTGAAAATCAAAGGACCTACAGCGGTTCAAGAGTACTTAGTAAATGAGATTCAAGATGTCTACCGTTTACAAGGTGTAAAAATCAATGATAAGCACATCGAATGTATCGTTCGTCAGATGATGCAAAAAGTGGAAATCTTAGAACCAGGTGATACGCAATTCTTGCAAGGTCAAAACGTAGATCGTTTTGTCTTCCGTCAAGAAAATGATACGATCTTGGATAAGAAGGTTATCACAGATGCGGGTGATTCTGATAAGTACAAAGCAGGTATGATTCTTTCTGCACGAGCATTACGTGACGAAAATTCATCATTGAAGCGTCGTGATTTGAAGTTGATGAAAGTACGTGATGCGCAAGCAGCCGTATCTTCTTCTAACTTACAAGGTATCACACAAGCCTCCTTGGGGACTGATTCATTCATCTCAGCCGCATCGTTCCAAGAAACAACGAAAGTTCTTTCTGAAGCATCGATTCGCGCGAAACAAGATACCTTAGACGGCTTGAAAGAGAACGTTATCGTGGGTCACTTGATTCCAGCTGGTACGGGTGTACGTCGCTACCAAAACATTTTAGTAAACTCAGCTGATGAGTTGAAAAACTTGGAAAAAGCGACTGCAACGGAAGTTGAAGAAGTGAAAGAAACAGCAGCAAGCAACTAATTGCGGTTTGTCGCTAAAGACTATAGAACCCCGGACGGCAACGTTCGGGGTTCTTTTTTTATCAGCATCTTGATAAATACTTTTTTCGAATAAGGTTTACTTCTTTTCCTGGCCAATTTCAGGCATGGTGAAGATCAAACAACAAGATGTCAAGGATTGCGGAATTGCATGCCTTGCCTCTATCGGACAGCATTATGGTTTGCATGTGTCTATGGCAAAAATCCGCCAATGGGCACAAACGGATTTGCAAGGCACAAATCTCATGGGTATGTTACATGCGGCTTCTTGCATGGGTTTTGAAGCCAAAGCTTTGCGAGGTACTCGTGAAAATTTAAGCCATGCACCACTACCCTCTATCGTACATGGGGTACTTGGAAATCGATTGACGCACTTTATGGTCATGGATCGATTTACTGACAATTACGTATTTGTCATGGACCCTACCGACGGGCAAAGTCGAAAAATGACTTGGGGGGAGTTCAGTCAATTTTGGACGGGTATCATTATCCTGATGAAACCTGCTGCGCATTTTCAAGCTGGTCGGCAAGAGCCTTCCGTGTTTGTACGATTGCAGAAACTCGTTCGCCCTTTTCGCTTTCAAATGATTACAACCTGGCTCATGGCCATCCTGTATACCTTGTTGGGTCTTACATTAAGTTTTTTTATCCAACAAGTTACGGATGTACTTATCCCTCAAAAACAATACGAATTATTACAAAACTACGCATTAGCTATGCTAGGCGTTTTACTTGTCCAATTCGGTTTGCAGGCTTACAAGGCACGACGAATGCTGGACATTGGACAAGCATTGGACGAAGGCATCATGCAGCGGTATTTTAGCCATATATTCAGGCTACCTCAGCGATTTTTTGACACTTTTCGGGTGGGAGAAATCATGTCGCGTGTAAGCGATGCCGTTAAAATTCGCCAGTTTATTAATGAGGTGTTACTCGAGCTGCTTTTAAACGTAAGCATCGTTCTTAGCGCCTATGTACTCATGTTTTGGTGGGACAAGCGGCTAGCTTTATTCATGCTGCCACTTATTCCGTTGCATGCCTTGATTTATACCTGGAGTAATCGATGGAATCGCCAACAAGAAAGGCAAATCATGGAAAAGACAGCTCAATTAGAAAACCATTTAATTGAGTCGATTAGTCGGGCCAAAAGCATCAAAATGTATGGAATTCATGATACCCTTCAAGCGCAAACTCAGGAAAATTTGACTGCATTTCTGGATATAGCCTATCAATCAAAACGGATAAATTTTCATGCAGATTGGGCCGTGCAAATGATGCGAGCCTTATTTTTATTGGCATTACTCTGGCAAGGAGGTACTTTAGTTATGCAGGCTCGATTAAGCGTGGGAGAATTGTTCGCCCTTTTTACGTTATACAACTATTTCTCGGGACCCATGGCACAACTCATACAAGTGAATAAAACATTTCAAGCAGCTAAAATTGCCAGCGAACGCTTATATGATATTCTGGAGACAAACGTAGAAGATATGGGAAGTAGACAACCTAAACCATTACGTTCAACCTTAGCTTTCCAACAAGTAAGTTTTCAATATGGGTTTAGAAAAATGGTACTCAAGAATATCAATATGGAAATTCATCAGGGAGAATTTACGGGCATTGTGGGTGAAAGTGGTTCTGGGAAGAGTACGATTTTCCATTTAATTCAAAAACTGTATCCCATTAATTCGGGACGAATTACCTGGAATGGGGAATCGATGGGAGGTTTGTCGACGGATGAACTCCGACAAAAAATCGCCTGTGTCCCTCAAGAAATTGAATTGTTTAATGGTAGCATCGCTTCTAATATTGCTTTAGGGGAAGCAAATCCTAATCAAGAACATATGAAAGCAATCATTGATGCGTTGGGCTTAGCAGGCATGATCAAGCAGTTGGATCATGGACTTGAAACGATGGTGGGAGACCATGGAATCGCCTTATCTGGAGGACAAAAACAACGAATTGGAATCGCGCGCGCATTGTACCGGCAACCCGAACTAATTCTATTAGATGAAGCTACCGCGGCATTGGATGTTGTGGCAGAACAACAGGTATTGCGTACCATTCGAGATTTTGTACCCAGCGTTGTATTGATTAGCCATCGCATGCAAAATTTTATAGACGCCCATCGTATCTACGTCATGCAAGCTGGGACCTGCATTGAATCAGGAACACATGCCGAACTCATGCATGAGGGGACCGTCTATTTTACCTTGCAAGCAAAACAAAATGGGCAATTGGTTTAATCTGTCCGTACACTTTAGTAAATTCAAAACTTATAACAATTGATTATGGAAAACCCTACAGAAGAGAACCAACTGAATATCGAATTACCTGAAGAATTGGCGGAAGGAGCCTATGTAAATTTGGCTTTGATTGCCCACTCTCCATCTGAATTTGTCATGGATTTTATCCGAATTTTACCTGGCATTCCCAAAGGTAAAGTGAAATCACGGGTAGTCATGACCCCGGATCATGCTTATCGCTTATTGCAAGCCTTACAGGAGAACGTTCAGCGCTATGAAGATAGTTTTGGACCGATCAATAAGGATGGAAGTGATTCCGGATTCCAATTTCCCATGAGCTATAATGGCCCAATAGGAGAAGCGTAATCGTTTTAGATTTTTTATTCTTGCCAAAGCCCGAAAAACTTCGGGCTTTTTGGGTAAAAATGAGGCTTATTCAGCTTTAAAGAGGAAAGAACAACAATAGCATCAGGCATGGCCATATTAAATAGACAAAATTTAGCCGCTGGATTTAGCTCCAAGATTTCAGTTCAAGCTCCCAACCCAGCCGTTTTTGATTACCCTGAAAAAGTATTACAATTCGGCACAGGGGTATTACTACGGGGATTATGTGATTTCTTTATTGATAAAGCGAATCGAGCGGGCCAGTTTAAGGGACGCGTCGTGGTGGTTAAATCAACAGACCGTCCAGGAGCTGATGCGTTTACAGAGCAAGATGGATTATTTACTCACTGCATCAAAGGGATAGAAGATGGTTTGGCTATTGAGGAAACTGTTATCAATGCATCTATTTCTAGAACTATCACTGCAGCAACAGCTTGGAATGAAATTTTAGCATGCGCGAAGAGTAGCGACATGCAAGTCATTATTTCCAATACAACGGAAGTAGGCATTCAATACCATGCCAATGACCCGATCGATGCGGCATGTCCTAAATCATTCCCAGCGAAGCTTTTATCATTCCTTTATGTTCGTTGGCAACATTTTAAAGGTGCGAATGACGTAGGTATGGTCATCATCCCAACCGAATTAATCATCAATAATGGCGATGTATTAAAGGACATCGTGTTGAAATTAGCAGCAGATCATCAATTACCTGCCGGGTTTATTACTTGGCTTCAAGAAGCTAATCATTTCTGCAATTCCTTAGTAGATCGCATCGTACCCGGAGCGCCCGATGCACAATCATCAACAGCGATTTGTGCCGATTTAGGCTATGAAGATAAAAACTTGATTATCTCGGAAGTGTATCGCTTATGGGCGATTCAAGGCGGCGCAAAGGTTCGGGAGGTTTTGAGTTTTGCGAAGGCGGATGCAGGTGTTGTGATTGCAGAAGACATCGAAATTTACCGTGAACTTAAATTACGCTTATTGAATGGAACACATACTTTGATGTGCGGGATGTCCTATTTATTGGGTTTCCGTCTCGTAAAAGATGTGATGGCGAATGGTTATTTGAGCAAGTTGGTAATGAACCTCATGCTCAGCGAATTAGCGCTTGCGATTCCGTATAAAATGGATTTCAAGGTAGCTGACCGCTTTGGTCGGTCGGTATTGGATCGCTTCCGTAATCCATTCATCAACCATAAATTAATTGATATTACGGTTCAATACACGACAAAAATGCGGATGCGAAACATTCCATTGCTCGTTCAATACTACCAAGAATTTGGGAAAGCACCTGAATTGTTTGCGATGGGCTTTGCGGCCTATTTGCAATTCATGCATGCGGTGAAGGAAGAAAATGGTAAGTACTTTGGGGATTCGAATGGAGAGATGTATCTGATAAACTGTGATTACGCGGCCTATTTTTACGAGGCGTGGAAAGATTTTGATTTGAATAAAGTATTAGCTGACACGGATCTTTGGGGCGCAGACCTAAGCGCATTACCTGGATTTGAGGCTGCAGTACAGAAATACATATAACAAACCTATGAAGGCTTTTTTAAACGAAGATTTTTTATTGCAATCGCCTACGGCGCAGACGCTTTATCACGATTTTGCGGCAAAAATGCCCATCATCGATTACCATAATCACTTGGTTCCTCAACAAATCGCAGAGGACAAACAGTTTGAAAACATTACCCAAATCTGGTTATATGGGGATCACTACAAATGGCGTGCAATGCGTGCACATGGTGTAGATGAAAAATACATCACTGGGAATGCCAGCGATGAAGAAAAGTTCATGAAGTGGGCGGAAACGGTTCCTTATACCATGCGTAATCCTTTGTATCATTGGACGCATTTGGAATTGCAACGCTATTTTGGTGTAACGGAACTATTGAATAAAGATTCGGCGAAACGGATATATGACCATTGTTCGGCATTGCTTCGTACAAAGGAGTATTCAGTGCGGAATTTGTTATTGAAAATGAACGTGAAGGCTCTTTGTACAACGGATGACCCGATCGACAATTTGAGCTATCATAAGCAAATCGCGGCGAGTGGATTTGCGATTAAGGTTTTGCCTACGTTCCGTCCCGATAAGGCGATGGGGGTGGATGATGAGCTTATTTTCGTTGAATATGTGAATGCATTAGCAGAGTCTGCGGGTCAATCGATTCGTAATTTATCCGATTACAAAGCAGCCATCAAATCACGTCACGATTTCTTCCATGAGGCAGGATGCCGCTTGAGTGACCATGGCCTAGAGCATATCTATGCGGAAGAATTTACCAACGAAGAAATTGAATTAATTTTTGAGCGCTTAATCACGGGTAAATTGATCAGCAAAAAGGAAAAATGGCAATTTAAATCGGCCATGCTCGTATATTTTGCTCATTTAGATCATGCACGTGGGTGGACCCAACAATTCCATTTGGGGGCCATTCGTAATAATAATGCCCGTTTATTAGGTTCTCTGGGGCCTGACACAGGATTTGATTCCATTGGCGATTTTGAACAAGCGAAACCCCTTTCGGCGTTCTTGAATCATTTGGATTCAACGAACCAATTGGCCAAAACAATTCTTTATAATTTGAACCCACGGGACAATGAATTGCTCGCAACTATGACGGGTAATTTCCAAGACGGAACGATCGTAGGGAAGATGCAATTCGGTTCAGGCTGGTGGTTCTTGGATCAAAAAGATGGGATGGAGAAGCAGATCAATGCTTTATCGAATATGGGTATGTTAAGTCACTTTGTGGGGATGTTAACGGATTCACGTAGTTTCTTATCTTTCCCACGCCATGAATATTTTAGACGAATCTTATGTAATTTACTGGGACAAGATGTGGAGAATGGGGAATTACCTGCCGACATCGCTTGGTTGGGTAAACTCGTAGAAGATATTTCGTACAAGAATGCATCGGCATTTTTTAATTTTGAATAAGGCATGAAAAAAGTAGTCACCTTTGGAGAAATCATGGGGCGTTTAAGTCCTCCAGGTTATTCCCGCATTGTGCAAACCCAATCCTTTAACATTACCTATGGCGGCGGCGAAGCGAATGTTGCTGGAGCTTTGGCGCATTTGGGTATTCCTGCGAAACACGTGACGCGCTTCCCAGCAAATGAGCTCGGTAAGGCAGCTGCAGGCTATTATGCCCAAGTAGGCGTTGATACTTCCGATATCGTTTATGGCGAGGGTCGTTTGGGCCTGTATTTTGTGGAATTTGGCGCAGCAATGCGCCCGAGTAAGGTGACTTATGACCGCGCGGATTCGGCGTTTGCGAATTTAAGTCCATCCGAATTCAACTGGCAGGAAATTTTCAAAGATGCATGCTGGTTCCACTGGACAGGCATCAGCCCAGCTATTTCAGAGTCGGCAGCGCAAGCCTTACGCGAAGCTATTTCGGTGGCAAATGCGTTAGGAATTACGGTTTCGGCAGATGTGAACTATCGAAAGAATCTTTGGCAATATGGGAAAACGGTTCAAGAGGTGATGCCGGAATTGATTGATGGTTGCGATATTATCGTTTGTGGTAAGGGTGATGCCGAAGATATTTTAGGAATTGTTCCGGATGGTAGCACAAAGAGCGGTTGGCATTCTGTCTGCAAACAAATCATGGTACAATTCCCACGCTTGAAGAAGATCGTCAATACGAAGCGAGGTCAAATTTCTGCCTCGCAAAATACGCTTTCTGCCATGTCATTTGATGGGAAAGAGGTGTTAAAATCAGATACGGTTGAAATCTCACAAATTGTTGACCGAATCGGTGGCGGTGATGCATTCATGGCCGGATATATATATGGGAATTTGATCTATGTGGATGAGGCGAAGTCCTTAGCCTTTGGGGTCGCGGCGTCAGCTTTGAAACATACCATTGAAGGCGATATCAATCGGGCGAATTTGGATGAAATAGAATTAGTAATGAAAGGCGACTTAAGTGGTCGTTTAAACCGATAATCATGGCAAGAAATAGCTCAACTTTAGTATACAAACGCATTTCCGAAACTCCTATTGTTCCCTTGTTTTTCAATGCTGATTTGGGTGTTGCCCAGAAGGTATTAAAAGCATGTTACGATGGAGGCATTCGCGTGTTCGAATTCACGAATCGGGGTGCGGAAGCACCAGCCATTTTTGCCAAATTAATCGACTTCTGTGAGCAGGAATGCCCGGATTTGGTATTAGGTATCGGTACGATTTATGATGCCAAACAAGCTTCTGAATTCATCCAAATGGGTGCGGATTTCATGTTGCAACCCTTTACAACACCCGAGGTAGGTGAGATTTGCGCGAAACATGATATACCTTGGATGCCAGGCACGATGACTTTAACAGAGATTCGCAATGCGGAAATTTTAGGAGCGAAAATCGTGAAGATTTTCCCAGGTAACGTCGTGGGACCTGGATTTGTGAAAGCCATCAAAGGCCCGATGCCGCATAGCAAGATCATGGTAACGGGTGGCGTGGAGCCTACAGGTGAAAGCCTGAAGACTTGGTTTGATGCAGGAGCATCCGCGGTGGGAATGGGTTCTCAATTATTCCCGCCTGCCTTAATTGCCAAACAAGATTACCAAAGTATTTCGAATACAATCAGCAATTTAATACACATTTATAAGGGTCTAAAATAACCCGAACAAACCCCTCTAAACCATGAATAAAATAGGAACGTATCGCTGGCGAATTTGTGCCTTGCTCTTTTTCGCGACGACGATCAACTACCTGGATCGCCAGGTGATAGGCCTTTTAAAGCCGGTTTTGGAAGACCAGTTTAACTGGTCGGAGACCGATTATTCCAACATCGTTATCACCTTCCAAGCGGCTTACGCCGTCAGCTTGTTGGGATTCGGAGGAATTATCGACCGCATTGGGACCAAATTGGGTTACACCATTTCAATCATCGTTTGGAGTATAGCGGCAATGTTGCATGCATTGGCAACGGGAACTTTGAGTTTTGCCTTTATGCGTGGACTTTTAGGATTAGGCGAAGCGGGTAATTTCCCAGCAGCGATTAAGACCACCGCCGAATGGTTTCCGAAAAATGAACGTGCTTTGGCGACGGGAATATTTAATTCAGGTGCAAATATTGGGGCTGTTGCGGCGCCTATTTTAGTACCCTGGATTTTGGGAATTTACGGCTGGGAAATGGCATTTATTGTTACGGGAGCCATCGGATTCGTTTGGTTGATTTTCTGGTGGTTCTATTACGAAGTACCATCGAAGCACAAGATGTTATCCCAAACGGAATTTGAATATATCCATGCCGACAAAGAGGAGAAAGATGCGAATCAAGAACCCGTTAAATGGGGTCGTTTATTCGGGTTTAAACAAACGTATGCGTTCTTGTTTGGTAAGATGCTAACCGATCCCATTTGGTGGTTTTTTTTATTCTGGTTACCATCGTATTTCAACGAGCGCTTCCATTTGGATTTGAAAAAACCAAGCATGGAATTGATTATCGTCTATACGGCTACAACCATCGGTAGTATTGGTGGAGGTTGGTTGTCAGGCTGGTTGATTAATAAAGGATGGCCATCATTCAAAGCGCGTAAATTCTCGATGTTGGGCTTTGCCTTGGCGGTTGTGCCAATCATGTTGGCGCGCTATTGTGATAACATCTGGCAGGCGGTTGCTTTGATCTCCTTGGCGGCAGCGGCGCATCAAGCCTGGAGTGCGAATATATATTCGATTGCGACGGATATGTTCCCAAAGAAAGCGGTAAGTTCTGTGATTGGGATTGGCGGAATGGCTGGCTCTGTGGGAGGTATTTTCTTCCCCATGATCGTGGGATTCTTATTGGATAAATACAAAATGGCTGGGGACATCAATGATGGCTATAACATCATCTTCTTGCTTTGTGGAAGTGCCTATGTGTTGGCTTGGGGGATTATCTATTCCTTAGCTCCCAAATTAGAAACTGCGAATATCGATTAATTGATACAATTTTTTTCATCACACTCCGTTAGCTTTGCCAAACCTTTAAGGATTGGCAAAGCTTAAGGGCGATGTCATTTTTACTCGCCAAAGGCAATTTCAATTGCGCCCCATCTGCCCGCATAATTGTTACTTGATTCGTATCTGTTCCAAATCCAGCACCAGGGTCTCGCAAAGAATTCAATACAATGTAATCCAGTTTTTTGCGGATTAATTTGGCCTGTGCATTCGCCTCCTCATTTTCCGTTTCTAATGCAAAGCCCACCAAAATCTGGTCAGGGCGTTTCATCTCCCCCATTTGGGCTAAAATATCCGACGTTTTCGCAAGGCTTATTGACCAGCTCTCCGCTTGTTTCTTAATTTTTTCATCTGCAATCTGAACCGGCCGATAATCAGCTACCGCAGCAGCCATGATGCCAATATCCGCGGATGGGAATTCCGCTAAACAAGCGGCTTCCATTTCCGCCGCTGTTTGAACAGGTAGAACTCGAATATCTGAATATTGCATGGTAGCTTGCATCGGTCCCGCTACTAGCGTCACATCTGCTCCTAGTAAATACATCGCTTCGGCAATGGCGATGCCCATTTTCCCCGACGAATGATTGGAAATAAATCGGACGGGATCAATCGCTTCTTGCGTAGGTCCTGCAGAAATTAAAACCTTTTTCCCAGCAAAATCTTGTTTCCTAAATACTTGCGAACAAAGTGCTTGAATGATTTCTTCCGGTTCTGCCATTCGACCAGGACCATGTAAACCAGACGCCAACGAACCCGTATTCACATCCAAAACAAGGGTTCCTCGAGCACGCAAGGTCGCCATGGAAGCTTGCGTTGCTGGATGTAAAAACATATCCTCATCCATCGCAGGTGCGACCATCACCGGACATCGGGCAGAAAGAAATGTCGCTAATACCAAATTATCGCATAAACCATTTGCCATCTTCCCTAAGGTGTGGCAAGTGGCTGGAGCAATCAACATAACATCTCCCCAAAGACCCAATTCCACATGGTTATTCCAAACGTTATTCTCGTGAAATTCCATCCAAACCGGATGGCCCGAAAAAGTGCTTAACACCAACGGCGAAACAAAATCTTGTGCAGCTTTCGACATGACCACACGAACCTCAGCTCCCTGTTTGGTCAATAATCGAACCAACATGATGCATTTATACGCAGCAATACTGCCTGTAATGCCTAGAATTATTCGTTTCCCCTGTAACATAAGCCCAAAAATAGGTAATATTGCCTGATATTTTAGTCGATGAAACAATTCCATACACAAGATTCACTTAAATCCTTCCTCCAAAACACCGTAGGCAACATCGGTTTTGTCCCCACCATGGGTGCTTTGCATGCAGGACACCTTGCCTTGATTAAGGCCGCGCAAGCACAATGTGATCTCGTTGTTTGTAGCATTTTTGTCAATCCCACGCAATTCAATGATCCAAGCGATTTTGAAAAATACCCGAAAACATTAGCGAATGACTTGCGAAGCTTGAAAGAAATAGGATGTGACGTAGTGTATACCCCAGATGTCGCCGACTTGTACCCTACAGGCATGACGGATTTACCGCATTATCCGCTTGGCCGATTAGAGGAATTGCTCGAGGGCGCCCACCGGCCAGGTCATTTCCAAGGAGTTTGCGTAGTCGTAGACCGACTCCTTCAAGCGGTTAAACCGGATTATTTGTTTATGGGGCAAAAGGATTTCCAACAAATTGCTGTCGTTCGAAAAATGCTCGAAATCACGCAATCTCAAGTTAAATTAATTGCCTGCCCCACCGTTCGCGAAGCTAATGGATTAGCGATGAGCAGTCGGAATACCCGACTAAGCGCCGAACAAAAAACACAAGCCTTAGCCATTTATCAAGGATTTCAGAGTGCCTCCGCAGCGGAATTTGAGGCAGCATTGTTGGCAAACGGATTTGATTCCGTCGACTACATCGCTTGTTGCGATCCGAACACATTAGAAAATAAACCTTGGGGAGAACGTCCCTGTCAACTATTAGTCGCCGCCTTTATTGGAGGCGTCCGACTGATCGATAACCACTATATGCCATGAGCTATTTGAAAGAATTCAAAAAAATCACCACACACAGTTTGCTACTGATGAAGCAGCAGGCTGAACGCATTTCAATGCTCACCTGCTATGATTATTCCATGGCCTTGTTATTGGATGCAGCGGGCGTAGACTGCCTGTTGGTAGGCGATAGTGCCAGCAACGTCATGGCGGGACACGAAACCACCTTGCCGATTACTTTGGATCAAATGATTTACCATGCCCAATGTGTCATTCGGGGAACGAAACGCGCACTTGTCATTGTAGACCTTCCGTTTGGTTCTTACCAATCCAATTCCGAAATCGCCTTGTCTTCAGCCATCCGCATCATGAAAGAAACGGGGGCACATGCGATCAAGTTAGAAGGTGGATTAGAGGTAGTTGAAAGTATTAAAAAAATTGTAGGCGCCGGAATTCCTGTCATGGGGCATTTAGGGTTAACCCCGCAAAGTATTTACCAATTTGGCTCATATGCCGTTCGTGCGAAGGAAGAAGATGAGGCCCAAAAGCTTTTGGAAGAAGCCCAACTTCTACAAGCTGCGGGATGTTTTGGTTTAGTGCTGGAAAAAATTCCTGCTGATTTAGCCAAACAGGTGACGGAGACACTCAACATCCCGACCATCGGAATAGGCGCAGGAAACGCTTGCGATGGTCAGGTACTGGTGATGCATGACATGTTAGGAATCAATACAGAATTTAAACCGCGGTTTTTACGTCGCTATTTAAACTTGGGGGAATTAATTCCACAAGCAGTTAAAGCCTACGTGGCAGACGTAAAAAGTCAGGATTTCCCGAATGCGGAAGAATCGTATTAGACTAAACGATTTGCTGTATTGGGAAAAACAACGGTTGGTTTGAAGGTTTTGGCTAGTTCAAAATCCATCAAGGCATAAGAGATGATAATGACGATGTCGCCAACAACTGCTTTCCGAGCGGCAGGGCCATTTAGGCAGATAATACCTGAACCACGTTCCCCTTTAATTAAGTAAGTTTCAATGCGTTCTCCATTATTCACATTAACCACTTGAATTTTTTCGTGTTCGAGCATGTTGGCAGCGTCCATTAAATCTGCATCCATGGTAAGACTTCCCACGTAATCGATATTGGCTTCTGTGACTGTAGCGCGATGAACTTTGGATTTTAAAATTTGAATTTGATACATATAAAGGCGGAAACTTGTGTGTAGCAAAATTACCGAATATAAATTTGAATGAGATGAAATTGTTACTGGATTTTGGCAATTCCCGCTTAAAATATGCGGTTTATACACGTGATTCGAAAGTTACCGAGGGCATTATCCCCACATTAACAGAAAAAAATCTGTACGAAATTCCTCATTTTGCGGAGCTTGAATCGATTCACTTAAGTTCGGTTATTGACATCCCCCCAGCGATTCATGCTTTACTTTCCCCAAAACTAATGCCCAATCAAACAATCATCCACGGGAATGACTACGATGTACGCAGCCTTGGAGAGGACCGTAAACTGATCGCTTTAGGCGCAGGGCCTAGCCATTTAAGTATCTGCTTGGGCACATGCATCACGTACAATCTCGTAAATGAAGCCAATGAATTTATTGGTGGTGCTATCAGTCCTGGATTAACAATGCGTGCTGCTGGGATGCATGCGCATACAGCTCATTTACCGCAGGTAGTTCCTCAACATCCTTATCCAACTTTTGGCCATAATACCCAAAGTAATCTAATCGCTGGTATCATGGCAGGTGTTGAATTTGAAATACAGGGATTTATTCAGCAAGCTCAAAAAAAAGTGCCGAATATCCAGGTGGTACTGACTGGTGGAGATGCCCACCACTTTTCAACGTTGTTCAACGTGGATCCCGATTTAATTTGGAAGGGTATGCTGAAATTGAATATCAGTTAATTGATATAATTTTTTTCTCCAGCTAGCGTTAGCTTTGGCAAACCTTTAAGGATTGCCAAAGCTTAGATAAACGCATTATTTAACTAAATAACGCCCTAACTGCTGGTTGTAAGATAAGTTGTCGTCGAAATCTTGCTCTTCGATAATTTTACCATCCTTCATTTTGACTAAAGTTACCCCCGACAAATTCATCTGATTACCTGTTTCATTATGTTTACCTTGAAAATTCCAGTGTTTGACTAATTTGTCGCCATGTCCCCAAACATCGATGAATGTGAATTTGATGTCAGAAAATGCTGTCAAATAGTAATTAAAAGCATTCTTAAAGCCTTCAATCCCCTTAGCACGAATTCCTTCTTTTTGATTCAATAAGACAACATCTTTTGCGAAATTCTTATCATTAATGGCATGAATGTCTCGCTGATTAAGAATTTTATCCCAAGTCTCTGTATACATTTTGACGTTTGCCGCCATCTGGTTTTCTGCAGCAATAAGGTCTTTACAATCCAGCTTACTTTGAGCCTGAGCCCTTAAGCCGAGGAGAACGAACACGATTAGCGTAAAATTTTTCATATTTCTTTTATTTTGATTGAATTCAAAACTACTTGAATCTACTTCAAGAACTTAAATCAATATCTTTTCATTTGTCCCCTAATCCTCAAAAGGGAACATGTCATGATGAATTAATGATTTCCTAATTTAACCTTAACATGATGCGCATGAAGAGCTTGTACTTTTGGTAAACGAAAATACATGCCATGCGGCCAACCTACAAGACAATCGTCATCTCCGACTTACACCTAGGGAGTAAGGGAGCAAAAGCAAAAGAAGTCAACGAATTTCTAAAGTCAAATTCCTCCCACCAGTTGATTCTTAATGGGGATATCATCGACGGCTGGCAATTAAAAAAAGGGGGGACTTGGAAGAAAAAACATACGGGGTTTTTTCGCGCCGTATTAAAAATGATGGATCGCTTCGATACAGAAGTCATCTACTTACGCGGGAATCACGATGATTTCTTGGATCAAATCTTGCCCTTGAAAATTGGAAAGCAATTCTCCATTCGTCAAGATTACATGTTGGCCTCTCACGGCAAAAAATATTTCATTACCCACGGTGACATTTTCGATAGTATTACGAGCCAAATGAAATGGTTAGCCTATTTAGGTGACATCGGTTACACCTTTTTATTGTGGTTGAATAAGTGGTATAATCAGTACCGTTCTTGGCAAGGAAAACCCTATTATTCCTTATCCCAAGTCATCAAGCAAAAAGTAAAGGCCGCAGTAAATTTCATATCCGATTTCGAAGAAAAATTAGCGGAATTAGCCAAAGCAAAAGGAGCTGATGGCATCATCTGTGGACACATACACAAAGCGGAGATTAAGCAAATTGATGGAATTACCTACATGAACTCAGGGGATTGGGTAGAGTCTTTAACGGCTTTGGTGGAGACACATGCGGGGGAATGGCTATTGATTGATTATCCAAGTTTTAATCTTACATCTGAATTAACAAGCATATGGGCAGATTCATCTTTACCGTCCAAGGCGAAGGTCGCGGGCATTTAACCCAAGCCATTTCCTTAACTCAAATCGCGCGCGAAGCCGGACATGAAGTGGTCGGCTATGCTGTTGGTTCTTTTGAAGGCCGAAAAATCCCGGCTTTTTTTGCTGATTTCATTGGTGAGACCCCCATCATTCAGTACGAAAGCCCTTCGATCAACTATGGCAAAGGGAAATCGGTTCAACTAGGTAAAACGGCGATGCAGGCTTTCTCCAAATTTGGGACCTACTGGAAGAGCGCCACGCAATTGGGTGAATTCATTGAGGAATTACAACCGGATGGAATTGTCAACTTCTATGAATCTATTACCGGATTATATAATTTAAAATCGGGGTCTAAAATACCGTGTATGTCGGTAGGTCATCAATACCTCCTACTCAGCGAGCATTTTGAATCCATTCCAGAAAAAGTGCTTGATCGCTATTTATTGAACTTGAATACGCGAATTACGGCTATTGGCTCTCGCAAGTTATTAGGCTTATCTTTCCGCGAGTTGCCTAACGATGGCAAACGTAATATCATTGCTGTTCCTCCCCTGTTGCGTCAAGAGGTTAAGTCGATCCAAGCTAAAACGGGAGAACGCTGGTTGGCCTATCTTACTCATTACCGACTGGCCGATGAGATCATGGCCTGGTCAGAAAAAAACCCAACAATTAAATTGGATTGTTTTTGGGATAATCCTACACGCAAAAACGTATATGAATATTCCGATTCGCTTACCTTCCATCCGATTGATGCAAAAAAATACCTGGACAAAATGACGCACTGCGCGGGTCTTATCTCGACGGCAGGATTTGAGTCGGTGGCCGAGGCAATGTACTTAGGCAAACCGGTTATGATGGTCCCGGTACCCAATCACATTGAACAAATGATCAATGCCCATGACGGTGTATTATCTGGTGCAGGCGTTCGAGCTCGTTCGTTTGATTTGAATGTTTTCAAAGACTACTTACCACTCCACAAACCGGTTCAAGACACCTACCAGCACTGGGTTTCTCAGGCAAATTTTGGCTATCAATTAACGGATTTAATTCGTAAACCAGTTACTAACCCAACATTCAGTCCACGCAATGAAGGGGGCTTATCTACAAGCTGGTGATTGTTTAGGCAGACTTTCGCCTGGCCTAAACGCTATTAAAAATTAACCTGCGCTTGAATCCGTAATAAATTTCCTGATTGTAAGTTCTCCTGCAACTTGAAATCTTCTGCACGTTTTGTTGCCATGGTATACATGGTCACCAATTCGAAATTTTTATTGGGCTGCCATTCGAGGCCTATTTCCGTTTCGTCCACACGATAGCTGCGCGCGTCTAATTCATGTTTTTTACCTCCTTCATAATGCTGAACACGGACAAAAGGAATTAGTACTTGCTTAGCTAGATCAATCTTATAAGAAAATGTAGCATACCCCCCGGACAACTTTTTATTCTCAATGCTTCCCGTTTCTTTATTGAATTCTGGACCAGTTCCTACATTATACTCGGCTTGAATACCAAAAGGCTTTGGATACAAAACAAAACTTGCAGCAACCCGCTCGTCTAAATAAGTCTTTGTACTATTCACTTTCACACCCGAACTTAACTGGTCGGAGGCCATTGTCCATTGACCTGAATAAGCTTGAATTCCCGCTTCAACAATTTGATTTTTAATTTGAACGGGATAGCTTATACGTGCAACAATATGTGGGGAATCATTACCTTCGGGTTTGTTGGCAGTCTGACCATTATAAGCGCCGATTCCAAAAACACCGTAATCACCTGAGCCTTTCAGTCCATCATTCACTAAGGAACTAAATAATTTACGTGTTTTGGCAGGTGCCCAATAGAAAAATACACCTAAGTCGCGTTCATTTGAAACGGCACTATTGAGTGCATCATTGCGATCTAACGGAAGCCGATTTTGACTCGACTGCATATTTTCAAAGCCAAAAGGAACCTTACTTTGCCCAACACGAAAACGGAATTCATTATGTTTATCAAGGCCTAGATCAAAATATGCATCCCGAATTTGTCCAAAATGTAGGGCTGAGGATGAAGCACTACTTGCAAAATCTGGTTGGATATAAAAGTAAACCCGCTCATTTACTTGTCCGCTGAAAATGATACGCAGTCTGCGAATAAAAAATCCGCCATTATCTCCAATACTTTTGTCGCCTTGTTCTGATTTGAGTTTATCGTTGGTTTCCAACAAACGATTGTACCGAACTTGGCCGTAACCGCGAATGCTGAAAGATTCATACCATTTTTTAGTGGGGCTGGACGATTGAGTGGGCGATTGTGCTTGTAGAACTAAAGACCAAAGCAAAGCTAAGGCCCCTAGCAATAGGGGTGATTTTTTCATGATTATATTGGTGTGTTGTAATTGGGGCATCTAATTTGATGCCCCGAGAATTTATGTTATGCGATAATCCAGCGGAATGAAACGAATAAAAGCGCTGACAAGATAATCGTTACTGGCAAGGTTAATACCCATGCAAGTACAATGCTTTTCACGGTTCCTCCTTGCAAGTTCTTGATTCCACGAGAGGCAACCATGGTACCTGCTATTCCCGAAGATAAAACGTGAGTTGTACTTACAGGCCATTTATAGGCGGTTGCTAAACCGATAGTAAGCGAAGCAATTAATTCTGCTGAAGCTCCTTGTGCATAAGTCAAATGGTTTTTACCAATTTTCTCCCCAATGGTGACAACGATCCGCTTCCAACCTACCATCGTACCTAGGCCTAGTGAAAGAGCAACAATCCACATCACCCAAGCAGGTGCAAAATCTGTAACCCCAGCAATTCCAGAGGATGAAGTAGAGCCAAAACTAAAGAATGGAGCTTTATCTCCTTGGGTAGCTTTCTTTAATATTTTTTTGTCGCCTGATGATAGGGCAACTGACTCACTCTCGAGTAATTTCTTTGATTGCTTGTTGATCGTCAAAGCAGCTTTACGTACATCAAATTTTTGACTTGTGGACATCGTAGCAGTTGTAACACCCGACGCTAATATCTTGTCTAAATCAGATGAAGATTTAACCAATTTATGATAGCTTTCACGCTCTTTTTCCGATAAAGGTACTGTGTCAATTTTGGCCGTAATCGCTTTCACAGAAGCCAAGCTAGTTTGTACCTGCGCCAAGTCAAGATTCGTATTAACAGCAAAATATCCAGGCAAAAACGCGATCAAAATTACCATGACAAGACCAATTCCTTTTTGACCATCATTACGGCCATGAAAGAAAGATACCAAGGTACATGTCGTCACCAAAATCGCACGGATCCATAAGGGTGGAGGAGATTGTTTTTTAGGCTCCTTGAAAATTTCTTTATTTTTAACCGACTTTTTCAAGATATACATCAAGATAATCGCTAAAGCAAAACCAAAAAGAGGCGAAAGCAATAAAGCTTGACCTATTTCAATAGCCTTATCCCAATTGATTGCCGAAATACCTTTATTTGAATTTTCAGGCAATAAAGCATGACCCACACCAATACCAATAATCGAACCAATGAGTGTATGCGAGCTAGATGCTGGAATGCCAAAATACCAAGTTCCTAAATTCCACATGATTGCTGAAAGCAACAAAGACAGAGCCATCGCCATGGAGTGATATACATCCGCATCCATGAGAAGTTCCGTGGGCAGGAGGCCAATAATACTCATAGTTACCCCAACCCCACCAGTCAAAAGACCTAGGAAGTTCATGAAACCTGACCAAACTACTGCCTGTGTAGGTTTTAATGAATGGGTATAAATAACAGTTGCTACCGCATTGGCTGTATCGTGAAATCCGTTTACAAACTCAAATGCACATGCCGCGAAAAGGCAGAAAAATAACAAGAATAACAAGGTTGGATCGAGTCCGAACATGATAGGGTTGTTTATATTGGTGATAATTTCGATACAAAAGTAAGACATCTGAATAATTCCAATGTTAAGGAATTGTTAACCGTATATTATTGAATTATTAATCAATCATCTAGCTAACTCAATAAAAAAGTGGCAGAACAATGTTCTGCCACTTAATAAGAATCATTAATCAACGTTAGAAAACTAAAAAAAGACTATTTAATCAACCACATGATATCGTTGATATCATCCTTGCCAGCATATTGACTCGCAATGGCCGCCGTATAATTACTAGCATTTGTCGTACGCTCTGTGGTGGGATAAATCCAACGTTGCGCAATGCGACCTGAGTTACCGTTACCGACACCCGTATAAAACTTAGGATATCCTGTTCTTCTCCAGTTAAAATAGGCCTCCATGCCAGAATTCATGAAGAATGACAAATACTTCTGTGAAACGATTTGCTCAATGGCTTTATCCGTCGCTAATTTCACAGCTGGCTGCGCATAGTAATCGGCAAATGTATAATCAACGGTATAAGATACCTGATCAGCTGCGGCCATTGAACCCGACTTAGAATAAACCATCGTGTTTACACCATCTTTAACACCATAGAATGATTGAGAAGCTTGAATACCTTTTTTGTACCAATCTTCCGAAGAACCAGTAGCCCATCCACGAGCAATTCCTTCAGCCATATTAAAACAAAGCTCAGGATAACCAACAATAAACGTGTTCTCAGCTGTGTAGTTTTTGTAATACCGGTTACGATTCTGGAAAGAATACTTTCCTGGCGCAAATCCAGCACCATTATTAATCCCAGCTTTTGATGACATATCTGCTAAATCTTCGCCTGAGCTTGCACCCACAAAAGCAGTGTAATCAGATGGCAACTTTCCAGATTTTAATTCAAAACCGGCCGGCTCACATGTAATCATGACCCTTGGATCTTTTAAGCTAACTAATAAGTCAACATAGGCTGCAGACATATTTTGACGTGTAGCATCAAAACCAAAATTGTCAGGATTTGAGGGGTACTTATTAAATGCATTCCAAACAAATTGTAAGCTTTCAGTATTTGATACAAAGACAGGGTATTTCGTAGGATTCGAAACCATCTCAGCAAATTTTGCCTTAATGCCTAAGTCTGAATCCGCTTCTTTTTTAGACAAAGTAATCAAAACACGCAGACGATATGCATTCACGGCTTTCTGCCATTTCTTTAAATCACCGCCATAATAAATATCACCTGAGACAGTTTGCCCCTTAGCAATCAACGATGTCAATTCCGTATTCGATTCATCTAACCACTTTAAAATTTGTACATAAATGGCTTTTTGCGAGTCATATTTCGGAGCAACACCCTCAATACCTTTCAATGCCTCCGTCATAGGCAAATCGCCCACGCGTTTCGACATTTGATCGAAGAAATAAGCACGGAAAAACTTCCCTAGTGCAGCATAACCATTCACATCCGATAGACCTGCACGTTTTGCTTCCTCCTCCATTTTCACAACGTTTTTCAAGGTTGTAAATTGATTAGGCATTTGACCAAAATTATACTCATTGGTTGCATAATAATTGTAATTCGAACAATAAAATTGATTCCAGCGCATTTCCGCTGAAAAGGGACGCCCATTGTCGTTGAACATACTATATTCAACGCCTTGTAATACCAATGAGGCAGGAACATTCACAGCCCGATTGGAATCAAATTCCAATTGATCAAATGGCTTCTCACAACTTGTCAATGTTAAGGCTGCGACTCCCACGATTCCGACTAAATAATTTTTGATTTTCATTTTATATATTTTATATACGATGACTTGATATGGATTAAAAAGTAAGGTTTAAATTCACTCCGTAACGACGTACGGAAGGCGTTTGAGGGCTTGAACTTCCCTCTCCGATGTATTGATTTAAATCAATATCTTTCTTCTCAGCGAAATACAATAAGTTACGTCCCACCAAAGAAACAGTTGCTTGATTGACGTATTTGCCAAACCAAGTTTTCGGTAAATTAAACGTCACATTGACGTCACGTAACATACTGAAAGTACGGCTCATCAAATTACCCTCATCTGAGTTGTAATAACGTGATACGTAATCTTGAACAAATTGCTTCGTTGCATTTGGCGTGTATTGTAAAGCCGAATAATTAGTCACTTTCCCATCCGAATCGAACGCTAATGCAACACCGTTACTTACCTGAACTCCTTCACCCACGAAAGCTTTTACACCTAAAGCATCTTGCGGACGTGCAGCCGCAAAAATTCCCTCAGTTGTACCAATGTGACGTCCTCCACGATACGCTTGACGTTGAGTATAATTAGAAATTACTCCTCCTACACGACCGTCAAATTGAAAGCTTAAACTTACTCCTTTGTATGTCAACTTATTGTTGATACCATATACAAAATCAGGATTTAAATTACCCAAATACTGATTCACAGGCGCGTAGATCGGACGACCTGATGCATCATTGATAATTTGACCTTGTGGGTTACGTACAAAAGCGCGACCATAAAATTTATCCACACGATCTCCAACCTTTAAAAAGGTATTCAAGCTATTCACACCTGGATAAATTTCCGTTAATTTTTCAATGTAAGAACCGTAATTAGCAATCACATCCCATGAAAAATCCGCTGTCTTTACAGGCGTTCCTGTTAATGAAATATCAAATCCGTTTTTTTCTGTTTTAATACCATTGACCAAGGCAGCGGTATAACCTGATGTTGAAGAAATTGGCAATGAGAAAATCGAAGGACCATCTTGAGAATTCCAATAGGTTACATCTAAACCAATTCTATTTTGCATCACACGTAAGTCCATCCCAATTTCTTTTTGAGAAGTCTCAGAAGGATTCAAATTTGGGTTATTCAATGTATTGGTGAAATACGCCGCCGTTTGATTGTTGTAAGCAAATGCCGTCGAATAAACCGCCGAGTTTGTATAGGAAGGTCCATCATAAGGCGAATTGTAGTTTTCACCGGAATAAACACCTGCCATATTACCGATTGTCGATTGCGTTAAACCATCTTTTACATTTGCATAAGAAGCTCTGAATTTCAAGAAAGAAATTGTCTCCGGTAATTTTACATAATCGGTCAATACCGTAGAGGCAGCAACCGATGGATAAAAGAATGTATTATTTCCTGTTGGTAATGTTGACAACTTGTCCATTCGACCCGTTGTCGAAAGGGTTAGGAAATTCTTGTATGTGAAATCTGCTGAATAGTATGCTGATAATACGCGCATTTCAGAACCAAAGTTCGAAATTTTAACAGGGTTTGCTGAATTCGAAAAGTTGTATAAACCTGGAACATTTAAGTAATCGGTTGTTCCATAAATTGAGCGGTACTGGAAGGTCCGCATAGAAGTACCTGCAGTCACTTTGGTATTGAAACCGGTGAACAAATCTTTATCGTATGTCAATAATAATTCTGTGTTATTTTCGAATAATGAGCGACGATCTTCACGGTAGTCACCACGACGCTCATCACGTCCATAGGTACCTGCTGAATATGGGAATTTCTCTGTGCGAACCATATCCCAAGTCGTTACTTGGGTACGACCTAAGACTTCAAGTCCATCAGCCACTTGGTAACGAAGTGCCGCTTGACCTACTACATCGTTTTTATAGTGCCCACGCAACCACTCATATGACATAAAATAAGGGTTATTATAACGCTGATACTCTGCATAAATTTGCTGAATACCCTCTTTCCCTGGCTGCCAATAATTCCGCATGTCTGCAACATTCCAGTCGGCCCCTGCCCAATAAACAATGTTATAAATAATCGAATTGGGACCATAATTAACATCGGGGATGTTCGGTGTATATTGACGGTTGTATTGTAAGTTCGATTCAAACTTCAACTTATTTGAGAATTTATAATCTGCTGTTACGTTAAAGTTGGAGATGTTCAATTTTGTATTTGGCACAATTCCTTTTTGATAGATATGTGACGTAGAGAAACGTAAATTGTACTTCTCCCCCGTTGCAGAAACGGAAATATTATTCGTAGATAAAACACCTGTTTCCAAGAAACGCTTTAAGTTATCTTTCCCACGTGCAATCCAAGGTGTTCCTTGACGAACGCCCGTTATCGGATCAACGGGTGAATCATATTGTGGGATTAATTGACCGTTGAAACGCGGACCCCATCCGCCATCGTAATCACCATCATTTAATCCGCCACCTTTACCATCACCAAAAGCATATACACCGTGGTCACCAGGGCCATACTCATCTTGAACTTTCGGGATAGCATAAAATCCTTTTTCCATCATGGTAGATGAATTTACCTCCACAGAGAAACCACGCTTATCTTTAGAACCACGCTTAGTAGTAATCAAGATTGCACCATTCTTACCCCGGAAACCATACAATGCAGAGGCTGAAGCTCCTTTCAAAACTGAATATGTTTCGATATCGTCGGGTGAAATATTCCAAGTATCAGAGTTGATGGGTACACCATCAACGACATATAATACAGTGGAATTACCACGTAATGAAATATTAGGCTTGCGCAATAATTCTGGTTGTGCCCCAATTGTTAAACCAGCTACTTTACCTGCTAGTGCATTGATGGCATTTGGCTCGCGAGATTTGACTAGACTTGCGCCATCAACACTTTGAATAGCAACGCCGATCTTACGCACATCTTTTTTAATACCTAAGGCAGTTACTACAACTTCTTGTAATTGCTTTTCGTCTGTGAGCAAAGCGACTTGAAGCGTTGACTGCGAACCCACCGCCACTTCTTTTGTTTCGAATCCAATCATTGAAAATTGCAAAATAGCATTATCTCCTACTTGAATAGAAAATTTACCTTCTGCATTGGAGGTTGTTCCTTTTGAACTTCCCTTGAGACGAATAGATACCCCAGGAATCGATGCTTGATCGTTTGCAGATACGACCGAACCATTCAGGGTACGATTTTGGGCGAATGTAATCAAGCCCGAACAGCTAAATATAGTGAAAAATAGCCAAAAAGCAACATTTTGGCCCTTTTTCACAAATACATTGGGTAGATAGTTTTTCATTTTTGAATTGTTTAATAAAAATTTTCACAAAACTATGCCCGACGGATTAGCTCAAAATTGAGGCGTTGCAAAATAATTGTTAAGAATTCTCCTGATAGATTTTCAAATTGTTAAGCCGAGTGACAATTGTCAAAATGTAACTAAACAATATTGGAAAAATTCAACTAAAAAAGCCTTAACAATTTGATTACAGCGAGCTAATATTAGGTTAATGATTGTTGACGAGATTTGGTAAATATTTTTACTATGAAAGCAATCAAACTCGTCGTATTTGACATGGCTGGCACCACAGTACTTGACAACCATGAAGTAGAATTATGCTTTAAACAAGCTGCTGTTAAAAACGAGCTACATGCTTCCGATGAACGTATTCTCGCCTTACAAGGATATGCCAAAATCGGGGTGTTCCGAACATTATGGGCAGAACAATTAGGCAAGAATCATTCAAAAACTGAGGAATTAGCCCAAAAATCATATCAGGACTTCAAACATATTTTAGAGCAACATTATCGGACACAGCCCGTATTGACCACGGAGGGTTGCCTAGAAACGTTTGAGTTCTTGCACCAGCAGGGAATATATATCGCATTGACCACGGGGTTTTATCGAGATGTTGCCAATATTATATTAGAAAAATTAGGTTGGGGTCAATCATTGAATCAAGGGTATAAAAATATCAACAATAAATCAGGCATCCATCTATCAGTTACCCCAGATGAGGTTGGTGGCGTGGGAAGACCCGCTCCCGATATGATCGAATATGCCGTTCGACAATTGGGAATTCAAAACAAAAAACAAGTAATCAACATCGGGGACACACCAGTCGATCTGCAATTCGGAAAAAATGCAGGAATTGGCTATGCATTGGGAGTCTGCAATGGCACGCACACACACGACCAGTTAAAGACATATCCGAATGATGGATTACTATTGAAAATTTCAGATTTGATTGACTTTATCAGCCATGATTAAAAATAAAAAATACGACTTAATAATTGTGGGGGGAGGTGTCATCGGAACATTTTGTGCCTATCATGCCCTTCGAAAGAATAAAAGCGTTTTACTCTTGGAAAAAGACGCCGTTCCCTTCGAGGCAAGCTTTCGAAATTTTGGCCAAGCGGTCCCCTCCGGCCAAAAGCTTGATACGTGGTTTGAACATGGAAGGAGGTCACTAAAAATTTACAAAGAACTTCAGGAAGAAACGGATATTTCCATTGTGTCCCATGGTTCGTGGTATGTAGCATCTGACGAGGAAGAGTTAGTTTTACTCGAGGAAATGAGTGAATTGTTAAAGGAACGAGACTACAAAAATCGATTATATACGGCGTCAGAAACACGTGAAATCAACCCTCATTTTAAACAAGATTATGTGCGAGGTGGGTTATTTTTACCTGATGAAGCATCGTTGAATCCACTTTACATGGTCCACCGTGTTCGGGATTTTTTGATTAACTCAATGGGATTACATTACCTAAATCTTTGCCCAGTAATTGGTGTGGAAAAAAAACGAGGTATTGCCATGCTTACTACAGCAAACAAACAAACCTTTTGGGCAGACAAAGTAATTTTAGCCAATGGACGGGACACACAATTCCTTTTTCCTGAACACTATCCAAGCGATGAATTGAAAGTATGTAAATTGCAAATGATGCGCTTAGCTCCCCAAAAAAAAATATTAAAATCAAATATATTAACGGGCCTAACCATTCGGCGATATGAGAGCTTTCATGCATGTCCATCTTATCAAAAACTACGTGTAAAGCCAGAACATGAATTATTCCAAAAATATGGAATTCACATGCTATTTAAACAAGCCGATGACGGATCCATTATTTTAGGAGATTCGCATCAATATGCCCCCGTTCACAAAAGTGCCCAATTTGGATTTGAAATTTCACGCGAAATTAACGAAATCATGCTGAATGAAGCCAAGCGCATAACTGACCTTGAAAATTGGGATGTAGACCAAACTTGGGCAGGCTACTATTTACAGGGAATCTCATCCGAAGTATATACAAAAACCGTCGATGACGTTATCCACATAATCAATGGTATTGGCGGAAAAGGCATGACAACAAGCCCAGGATTTACGCAGCAATACATCAAAAATTTATACCTGTAACATGAAAAAAATCATCCTATTTTGCCTCGTTAGCCTAGGTGCATTAGCTCAAAACAAGCCTAAAAATATCATATTTTTAGTAGGAGATGGTATGGGAGTCAGTCAAATATATGCAGGATTAACAGCGAATAAAGGTCATCTGAATTTGGAACAATTTAAGGTAATTGGTTTTCATCGAAACCAAGCGTCCGATAACTATGTAACGGATTCGGCAGCGGGTGCAACTGCTTTCGCAACAGGAAAACAAACATACAATGGTGCGATTGGACTCGATTCCTTAAAGCAACCAAGCATAACAATTTTGGAGCTTGCCGAACAAGAGGGATTGTCTACCGGACTAATAAGCACGTGTGATATTACAGATGCCACACCCGCGTCATTTATCGCCCACCAATTAAAACGCACAATGCATGAAGAAATCGCGAAGGATTTCCTGCATACAGATGTTGATGTGGTGATCGGTGGAGGTCGAAAATATTTCGAAATCCGCCAAGACAAGCTAAATTTATTAGACACCTTGCGAAAAAAGAATTACGCAGTTTTAGGAGATATTACTTCGATGGAATCCATCCATCAAGGAAAATTAATTAACCTGTATGCCGTAGAAAATCCGATAAAAATATCGGAAGGCCGCGGGGATGCATTATTAAAATCTACCCAAAAAGCCATCGAACTTTTATCCCAGAATAAGAAAGGTTTTTTTACATTAATTGAAGGATCTCAAATAGATTGGGGCGGACATGCGAACGATGCACCCTATGCCATTGCTGAAATGATTGACTTTGACAAAAGCATCGGATATGTTTTGGAATTTGCCCGGAAAAATAAGGAGACATTGGTTATCGTCACGGCCGACCACGAAACAGGAGGTCTGGCGTTAATAGGTGGAGATATGAGAACAGGCGAGGTTAAGGCGGCCTTTACAACTAAAGGACACACAGGGCAAATGATTCCCGTTTTTGCTTATGGTCCAGGAGCAGAAAACTTCTCCGGGATTTATCATAACTACGATTTATTTACCAAAATGCGCGAAGCTTTGCATTTAGGTCAAAAATAAATTGTAAACTTTTCATGTGAATTTCGAAAACCCACAGCCTCATAAAAGGCGTGGGCTTCCTTTCTTCGCTTATTCGATGTTACTTCTAACGAAACAGCACCCCACGCTAATACCTGCAATTTTATATCCTCAATCAATAACCTACCATAGGACTTGCCTTGCTGTGAACTTGTCACAATCAGTTCTTGAATTTCACAAACCAAGCCTTGATGATGTAAAAGATATTGTCCCTTACAAGAAACAAATCCAATAATTCCATCCGCTGAACTTACTAATACGCGCAATAGGGTCAACGGGTCAGCAAAGTAACTAGCTAGAATTTGATTAATAATCGAAGGATCCGCTTGGTTATTTTCCAACTCATTTAACAGCAAGATTAGCGCTTCGGAATCCGTCGCATTCGCATCTCGGATTGATACATTATTAGGCATATTACGAAATCATTATCACGGCGTAAAATGTGTTTTAAATACGAATCAAGCCGTTTTATTCCACCATTGAAGGCACTAATTTAAGTAAAAATTTGCCATGAACTCATTGATAGAAAAAATAGAAAATCTCTTTTTAAAAGCTGGAGATTCTGAATACGGAGGAGAAGCAGTTACCCAGGGGGAACATGCGCTGCAAGCCGCCTTTTTAGCCAAATCCGAAGGCTACGACGTGCACCTCATCGTTGCTTGTTTATTGCATGATGTTGGGCATATGCTACATGCCTTACCCGATGATGCTCCCGAGCAAGGCATCGATGATTTACATGAGGAAATAGGTTTTCGATTCTTAGAAAAATATTTTATTGATGCAGTTGCTGAACCTGTGCGCATGCATGTAGCCGCAAAACGCTATTTATGCACAAAAGAGCCAGAATATTTAGGTCAATTAAGCGAGCCATCCCTAATCAGTTTGGCTTTACAAGGTGGTCCCATGACAGGAGAAGAATGCCAGGAATTTGAATCAAATCCATTTTATCGGGAAGCAGTCAAGCTACGAAGAATCGATGACCTGGCTAAAATTCCAAATCTGAAGGTTGACCCAATCAGTTCCTACCGGGAAATATTGAAAATAAGTACCAAATGATCACCTACATCTCACGCGAAAGTAAATCTGTTTCTTTCGCTCCATGGACTAAGCATCCACTGTGGACGATGGTAGCCGCATTTGGTTGCTATTTTTGTGTATATGGTTTTCGAAAACCCTTCACGGCTGGCCAGTATATTGATCAGTATTGGCTAGGTATTCACTGGAAATCTATCTTAATTTCTTCTCAAATTGCGGGCTACATGCTCTCAAAATGGTGTGGAATCTTTTTCGTGTCTGCCATCACTTGGGAAAAACGAGCAAGCGCAATTTTAATCAGCATAAGTATAGCCGAAATTGCACTACTCGGTTTTGGACTTGTCCCCAAACCTTGGAATTTACTTTTTCTGGTTATGAATGGGCTCCCCCTAGGAATGATTTTCGGCTATATCCAGGGATTTTTAGAGGGGAAGAAAAATACAGAACTTTACATCGCAGCATTAGGCTCAAGTTTTATTCTTGCAGATGGCGTATCAAAATCAGTGGGGCTGCACATTTTAAATTGGGGAATCCAAGAAATATGGATGCCATTTTTTGCAGGCCTATGCTATAGTTTACCCCTTTTGTTTTTTGTTTGGATGTTAACACTAATCCCAAAACCCTCAAAGCAAGAAATTGCCGACCGGGCAGAGCGATCACCGATGACCCATGCCGACCGTTTAAATTTAGTGAAACATTTGTGGCCAGGCATTTTGGCGTTTAGCTTCCTATATTTGTGTGCGTCACTATTGAGAGGGATTAGGTCAGATTTTGCACCTGAATTAGCTAAATTCCTACAATTTACCATTTCTCCTGAAACATATGCTCAAACTGAAATATGGGTAACTATTGGAATTCTGAGTATTAACGGAAGCCTCGTGGTTATTCGAAATAATAAGCAAGCTTTTTTCACTAGTTTACTGACCATCGCATGCGGTTTCATTCTACTGGTTATTGCTGGTTTTTGGGGTCAAAATCATGTTTCTCCATTTTGGTTAATTGTCATGACAGGTTTCGGTATTTACTTACCCTATTTAACAATTACTACTTCTGTGTTTGAACGCATGATTGCAATCACACGCCATAAAGCAAACATTGGTTTCCTAATGTATATTGTCGATTCCATAGGATATCTTGGCTACAATGTTATGCTTCTAACGATTGGATTCATTTTCCCGAAATTGAATATTTCTGAACTCTTTTTTGACGGGACTCGCTATCTAGGTTTTATAGGAATTGCCATATGTCTCCTAAGTGCCATCTATTTTAGAAAAAAATTAAGACAATAAAAAAACGCCATCGAAATTCAATGGCGTTTCAAGTGATACATTCATTAAACTTAACCAACAATCCACCGGAAAAATAAAAACAATACGGTGGATAAAATAATTGTAACAGGTAAGGTTAATACCCAAGCCAATACAATACTCCGTACGGTACCTCCTTGTAGGTTCTTAATTCCGCGTTGCGCAACCATTGTTCCCGCAATACCTGAACTTAATACATGCGTTGTACTTACAGGCCACTTATAGGCCGTTGCCAATCCAATCGTCAAGGATGCAATTAATTCAGCCGATGCCCCTTGTGCATAGGTTAAATGATCTTTACCAATTTTTTCACCAATTGTAATCACGATCCGCTTCCATCCAATCATCGTCCCTAAACCTAAAGACAAGGCAATCATCCACATGACCCAGTTAGGCGCAAAATCAGTCACACTCGCTAATCCCGAACTAGAATTTGACCCATAGGTAAAAAAGGGAGCCTTTGACCCCGCTGTTGCCTTCTTCCATGCTTGTTTATCATGTTCAGACAAAGCAACAGATTCACTTTCGATCAACTTTTTGGAGTATTTATTAATCGTCAAAGCCGCCTTACGGATAGCAAATTTTTGATCCGTAGTTAACTTGGAAGTTCCCGCGTTTTTCGAAGTAATTCCATGTAAATCCTGCGCAGATGTTTTGATTTTTACCAATGCATCTTGCTCATTTGTAGACAATGCTGCCGTATCGATCTTAGCAGTTATTTGCTGAACAGTAGCTACATGGGTCCGTAAAGCATCTAGGTCAAGCGAAGTATTAATCGCAAAAAAGCCCGGCAAAAACGCAATCAATATTACCATAACCAAACCTATACCTTTTTGACCATCATTTCTTCCGTGAAAGAACGAAACCAACGTACAAGTGGCAATTAATATCGAACGAATCCACAAAGGCGGTGGCGATTTCTTCTTTGGCTCCTTAAATATTTCCTTGTTGGTAACCGTCTTCTTTAATATATACATCAAAACAATTGCCAAGGCAAAACCGAATAAAGGAGACAACAACAATGCCTGTCCTATCTCAATCACTTTATCCCAGTTCAACGAAGAAAGCCCTTTGTTAGAAGCCTCTGGCAATAACGCATGACCGACACCAATACCGATTATAGATCCAATCAACGTATGCGAACTAGACGCGGGAATCCCTAAATACCAGGTGCCTAAATTCCATAATATAGCAGAAATTAACAAAGCAAGAGCCATGGCCATCGAGTGATAGACATTGGTATCTACCAGCAGTTCGGTGGGTAATAAGCCGATGATACTCATCGTAACACCAACCCCTCCTGTCAATAGTCCTAAAAAATTCATAAAACCGGACCAAACAACCGCTTGTGTTGGTTTTAAGGAGTGCGTGTAGATGACGGTAGCTACCGCATTCGCAGTGTCATGAAAACCATTGACAAATTCAAATGCACAAGCCGCGAATAAACAAAAACACAACAAAAAGAGAAGCGTAGGATCTAATCCAAACATATAGTATTTGTTAAGTATACAACACGAAGTTACACATCCCCACGCTGTCAAATGTTACCGAATTATTAAATACTACGGGACCCGACTCTTAAACGAAATTCCCATTTTTTCAGCCACGATGTGAATTAAATCTTTTTGATAAACCTGCTCTTGTAAGCTTACTTCACCCATCGTAGGAACATTCGCTCCAAGCAACGCATACCAAATCTCATGACAATCTTTCACTTTCTCCCCATGCGAAGTCCATTGCGACTTTACCTTATCTCCACGCCCATGATCTGTCGTAATAAGTAGAGTCGTTTTTCCTTTATACAATGAATCTGTTTCAACAAAATTCCAAATGTCCGCTAACCATGTATCAAATTGATGCGCAGCATTCAGGTAATGACCATAATGACCCTCGTGCGCAAATTCATCAGTTTCTCCATATGAAATAAACATCGCTTTAGGTTTCTTATTTTTCAAATAATCCATCGCTTGGTAATGCATAAATCCATCCAACACCTCAGCATCTCCAAACGCGCGAAATGAATCCTTCGTCATACGTGACAGCAAATCACTATCGCGTGTACTTACGTAGGAATCATACGAATCAAATGCATTCACAACCGGAAAACCCGACCGCTTTTCATTTAAAATTCGATCAAAAGCATCCCATGCACCAAACGCGGCCACAGAACCTTTATATGCATTTAGGCTATTCAAGTACTCAAAAAAGTTGGTATTGGGATTGGCCTTGTAATCATTTGAATTCACAGCTGTATCCACTTGTCCGGTCAACAGTTCACTGTACCCCGGATAGGAAAACCAATAGGGATTTGCAACATTCACAAATGAACCTTTGCCACGATTACCATGAATCTGGCCTTTTTTAGCGATTGTGCTCCAAAAAAAAGGTAATAACTTCTGACGCCTAGTCTCTACATCAGGAGCCCAATATTGCTTAATTAAGCGAGCGCTATCCCCATGATGGAAGCGCTTAACTTTCACAATGGCCGTATCCAGACCTCCGAAAACTTCTTGCCAACGAAAACCATCTGTCATAATGACAATGACCCGATGGTCACCGGATTGCTGACCTAACATGGGAGAAACTCCCAAAAACATGAAAAAACAATAAATAAAAATTTGACGGTACATCGATTGTGTGATTTTGATTGTTGAACAAAACTAATCCCTAAATAAAACCTATCCTTTATCTCCCTGTAAAATACATATTAAATTATGTAGTCTATACCCAACATACAAGAAATGTCGGCAGGATACCTACCGACATTTACTATATTACACCAATATAAAATCTGGGGTTACAAACCCGATATCGTAGAAACCCAATTGTGGGTTTTTTTGTCATATTTTAGTGTCGAATCTGGCCATTCTACATAATGTTTCATGGCTAGATACGCATTTAAATTACCTTCTTTCACGAGTGCCTGGAACAAAAACGTCCCCCTTTCTTTCAAGGTTTCTTCATCAAAATGTGGCGTGTTCACCACTTCTTCGAAATCAAGAATATCCGTTGATTCAGGTTTTAAGGTGAATCGGCCTACGAGTCCCCTTCGTAAATCTTTTCGACCTGCCACGGGCCGACTAATCAAATAAAAATAAGTACCCGCTTCATCTTTGGTCAGATAAACAAAATGATAAAGTGGTAAACGGCTAACATACTCCGTTCTGAATCGAGCCTGAAATTTTGTAGAATCTGTTGAATAGGTTGCCTTTTCGCCCACGTAGGTGATGATATTCGTTAACAGCGTATCACGTTCAGCGTCAGAAAAATAGTAGCCTACTTCGTCTTTGGAATGGCAGGAAGCCAACAGCATGACGCCTGCGAAAAATAATACTATGTTTTTTATCATTGGTGTAAAAAAAAAGGACGTTACCTAAGTTGGCAACGCCCTTGTGATCAATTAATTACTTGATATAAAGCACGGAGTTAGGCGAGAACTCAGCCCAGCCAGCAGTCCAATCTGAATCTTTGAATGCACCGATGTAATCCGTTGCTGTCATACCTGGCAATGTAGGCAAAGCAGTACCGATTAATGATTCTGAAGTTCCAGCTGTTAAAGTTAACGTTGGACGAGCAGACCATAACGTCGCAGCAATACCTGTATTAGCCGTCGATGTCAACACTTTGTTGCCAGCGATTGCTTTGAACCAATCAGATGCTTTTACACCTGTTCCGATTTCAATAGGCTTCGACGCAACAGTACCTGCAGTATTTGTTTTAGCAATTTGCTCTTCATCCGCAACAGCAACACCGAAACCATATACGTTTGTGTTCAATGCTGTAAAACCTGAAGCACCCCATCCTGCAGTACCTGCAATGACAACGTTTTTCACCACCAACTCACCATTCGCTGCATTCGTTTTCGCAGAACCCTTTTGGCTATCAATATATAAGCCTGTCGGGTAGCCCGTAATAAACGTATTGTAAATCTTCAACTTGTTGTTACGGCGTAATTGCGCACCATTTTGGAAGTTCGCATCCAAATAAGAAGAAGATGTTCCCTTAGCTCCAATAACGGAAATGTTTGCGAAAGTTGCAGATGTAAATGGTGTTGCTCCGTCTCCATTCGAGTTGTTATCTACCTCGAAACCATTTGAACCTGAAGCATCCGCTAAATTTCCATCACGATAAGACAAACCGAATTGAACGTTACCTGAATAGCCGTTATCCACATCAAAATCATCGTCTGTCCCCTTGTAAGCGATTAAATATTTCGCATTAACCGTACCACCGAACCACTCAAATGAATCATCTAACCCATATGATGCCTGAACGTATTCAATCGTCGTACCAGAACCTACTGAACCCAAGGTCAACGAATTAATTTCTTGGTTTGGATTCAATGGAATTCCCGAATACTCAATACGAACATATTTCAACGTACCCGAATTGTCATCTGCAACTGAACCACCGTGGTAACCTTTATAACCACCTTCTAATTCCACTGTACCTGTCAAGTTATTTGGCGCTTTACCACAAATTACAACTCCACCCCAATCACCTGGGGCACGGTTACCCACACCTTCCGCAGAAGTAAATACAATCGGCGCAGCAGCTGTACCAATTGCGATCAATTTAGAACCACGCTGTACAACCAAAGTCCCTTTTGTTGCTTTATCGCCAATGATAACTGTACCTGCTTGGATAGTCAATTGACCTATTTTAGTAATTGTACCGAAGGTTGCCTCTTCACCTACACGAACATAGCCTTTCAGACGGTAAATCTTATCCGCAGTCCAAGTCACATTTCCTTCGATCACACCTTCCACATCCACGATGGTTTTAGGAGGAACGACAGAAACTGTTACTGGAATTGATACCAACGAAGAAACTTGATTTTGGTTATCAGTTACCTGCACAGTAAAAGTCACGGTTGAACCAGCTGTTCCTTCAATCACATAATCTTTTGAATACTCCGCTGTTTTTTCACCAGCCATCATCTTCGAATCGAACGCAGCACCATTTTTCAAAACTGTGATCGACTTAATTCCCGCAGGCGCATTAATTGTCGCCTTCACCGTTACAGTAGCACCCGGAATACCTGCAAGTGTACCTGAAGTAGAGATAGTTGGCACCGGGAAAACTTCATCTTCCTTCGCGCAACCTGCTAATGTTACTACCGCAATAGTCAACATAGCTAAAACTTTAAACATGTTTGTTTGTAAGCGTTTCATCACTTGTTTTTGTTAAAATGTAAATTGATTGTTTAGTTAATTAAATGGAGTAATTATAAGTCCTAAGGAAGCAACACGGCCAGGTGCATAGTTTTGAATTGTCTGATCTTGATTACGATCAAACACTTGATCCTGATTACCGTCTTGTAAAATGGTATTCCCTTGATTTAAGATATCGCTTACGCCACCTTTAAGCATGATGGCTTTCGTCAACTGCTTCGAAAAACTAAAGTCAATCACGTGACGAGGCATTTCAAACCAATCTGGATAAGGAGAACCAAAATTGTTACCTACCGCAAAAATTCGCTTACCTATTACATTGTAATTGAAGTTTACTTGTAAGCCCTTTTGTTGATCGTTGTAATTTATGCCCGCATTCACGATATAAGGAGACTGACCTTGTAGGGGACGATTGTCTGATTGGTCTTTCGCTACTGACTCGTCCAATTTTACCCGACTGAAGATATATGTACCATTAAATACTAAACTTGTTTTACCTAACAGCGTATTCGGTTGATTAGGTTGTAAGTTCTTACGGATCTCAGCCTCAATTCCGGTTGAAAAGGCCGACTTCGCATTCGAGAAGTTCAAGATTGGGTTAGCACCTGAGGCAAAGACAACCTCAATAGGATTTGTGAAATCCTTGTAGAAAGCGGCCACACTTACGAGTTCCGACGGTGTTGGATAGAATTCATATCGGAAATCAAAATTTTGAATTTCAGCGTTCTTCAGGGTTGGATTACCCGAAACGGTCCGGTTATTGACGAAATCATAGAAAGAGAAAGGCGCAAGCTCGCGGAATTCTGGACGATTCAAGGTCTTTCCGTATGCCAATCGTAATAATGATTTCTCCGTGAAATTGTAGGTCAAATTCATCGATGGTAACACATCTAAACGTGTATTATCATAATTGATGGCCTTCCCTACGAGGTCCGCAGAATTTAATTTTTGACTGTTTTGTTCCGCACGAACACCTACAATGGCATTAAATTTCTTACCCAATGCATAATTCGCAGAAACATAAGCGGCAAACAGATTATTCGTTGCATTATAAGAGTCATTCGGATTCGTTTGCTCATCGATTTTTACACCCGTTCTTGAATTGAAATTTTGAGGTGAGAACAATTGGTCGATAGGCAAAGTTGTCTGAAAAGATGGTGTTGACTTAACATAACCAATGTTGCGCGCACCAAAATCACGAACCTTATCCTCATAAAATAAACCCGCTTTGAAATCCAATTCCTTCTCAACGCCAACTTTAATACGTTTATCCAAGTTAAATGCCGCCGTATAAGACGATTCCTCCATATTGATGTAGGTACGTCCCAATAAAAATGTCTGTGCAGCCCCGTTTGGAATAAATAAACTCGTGGATGAACCATCTACGTTGTAACGGAAACGCTTATAATCAGGTTGGTTACGGTAAGCTGCATTATAGCCAACCATCCAATCTGTCTTCAGGCTTCCGGCTTGAAATTCATGACGACCTGTTAATTGACCCGTGTAAATTCCTCGGAATACTTGATCAAATGAACGAATGTCCCAGTTAGAACCGTTGTCAAAACCTGAACGCTGAATGTATTGCGTATTAGCTAATTGATTAAATAAATTTTTGAATTCAATCACAGACCCCCCTGCAAAACGTGCCGACCAGTTATGAGAAACGCCTAAACGAATCGCATTAGAGTATTGATTATCAACATAATTGAAGATCTCATCTGGCTCACCTGTTGATTGGATATTACTATAGCCCCAGTCATTCCGCTCCATGTTGAAAATCGAACGCGTATTTGAGTAATTAATGGCTGTCACATTACCAATACGAACAGAACCCAAATCAAATTTTAACCCACCTGATAAAGAGGCACGCATGTCGGGTAATGCATTTGATTGGACTGGTACCCAATTATTCTTCAGTGAAGCTCCAATCGCATCGATGCCTGATGCACCTGTATTAATCAAAGCACTACGATTGATTGGGAAGGATTTAGGTAAATCGAAATAGCCTTGATCAAAACCCGTCCAAGCTAAATTAGAATTTTTTGTCGCATAAAACGTCGATCCTGTGGTTCCTTCGCGGTAAGCGCTTGAGATATCAAGTGTTAAGAAATTGTTCTCAGGAATTGACTTTGTGAAAATTTTCACGACCCCACCGGCGAATTCTCCAGGAATTTCAGCTGAAGGGGATTTGAACACCAAAATGCGATCAATTTGACCCGCAGGAATAATATCAAACGAAAATGAACGAACATCCGTTTCCATCGAAGGAGCAAACGCATTATTTAACTGAACCGTGTTATAACGCTCATTTAAACCACGAATATTGATAAATCGCTCTCCGAAAATCGTAACACCCGGAACGCGTTTCACAACTTCAGCTGCCGTACGATCCAAGGTTTTTGTAATTTGCGCGGCAGAAATACCGCTCACAACTAATTGTGCTGCTTTAATTTCTGAAATGACAGAGACCTCCGTATTGGTCAGTTTCTGAGCGACAACCTTCACTTCCGCAAGTGTTGCAGCTTCCTCCGCCAAGGCGAGATTAAGTTCTGTTACCTGATTAGCCTCTACTTTAACACCCTCGTAAATTTTTGATTCGTAACCTACGAATGAAATTTTCAATGAATAAGTACCGGCAGGTATTTTACCGAAAGAGAAAAAGCCATTGATATCAGTAGCAGCACCCTTATTAATTCCCTGAACGAGAATTGTGGCACCAATGATATCTTCTTTTGTTTTTGAATCTTTAATGGTACCGCGAATGGTACCGCCTTCTTGAGCAAATATTGGTGTTGAAACTAATAATACTAGAATAAATACGTAAATGGATTTCATGCGATTTTAAATACTGGTGAATTTTACGATGCAAAACTACCCGAAAGAAAAATCGCATTGATTAAGGTCACATTAACGATATTTTATCAAATGGTTAAAACAATTCTCTATCCATTAACAATTTGGTAACATGGAAATATATCTCCTAAATTCTGTCGAACGCAATTGTACAATTCCAATAATTATAATTTTTTTAAGAAGAACTTTCTTGAAAAAGTGAAATTTTAATCGGATTTAATTGGGAGTTAATGCTGAAATCCTAGTTTTGACCCAACAAACGGAAATAATTCCGCCTAAGTAGTTAACAATCAAGCATTATGAAAAAGCTCATCATCAACACAATGGCTCTTGCCTTTTTCGCAACGAGCATGTCCATGACTTCCTACGCAAAGGCAACGGAGGTAAGCTTACCCGTCAGCATCAACCAAGTGGGTAAAATGAAATTTTTGGTTAGTGCTGAACCAAACGCAAAACTTGTAGTCATCATTTACGATGCAGACCAAAATATCATCCATCAAGAAGCAGTCGCGAGTAAGAAGTTGTACAACTTTGCAAACCTTTTAGATGGGAAATATAAAATGGAAATCTTAAATGCTAAAAAACAAGTCATTCAAACCAAAACATTCAATATCCTAACGGAAGTCAAACGCGATTTAGTCGCAGTCCAATAGGTACATCAACAAGTGAAAGATTAAGGGTAAAAGGGCGCGGAATTTCTGCGCCTTTTTTTATCAATTTACACATCGAATTACCCGTCAAAATTTCCTATTTTTGCTCCCCCTTATTGAATTTAAATTATACCCTATGGATTACCTGGCAGGTCTGAATGAGCCCCAAAGACAAGCAGTCGAACACATCGATGGCCCCCTCATGATCATCGCCGGTGCCGGCTCCGGAAAAACTCGCGTTTTGACCTACCGAACAGCGCATTTAATCGCCAAAGGAGTTGACCCATTCAGTATCTTGTTGTTGACATTTACCAACAAAGCTGCTGGGGAAATGCGTCACCGTATCGAAACCGTCATCGGATCCCAAGCCAAAAACATTTGGATGGGAACCTTCCACTCGGTCTTTGCCAAAATCCTACGTTTTGAAGGGGAACGATTAGGCTATACATCGAATTTTTCCATTTATGATACAGATGATGCCAAATCGCTCATTCGTACCCTAATCAAAGAACAAAACCTCGATGATAAAGTCTACAAAGTCAATTTGGTACTTAATCGTATTTCGAATGCGAAAAACCGACTGATTGGACCTGAACAATACCTGAATAGTCCGGTTCTTGAGCAAGAGGACCGCTACGCCAAAATTCCGATGATGGGTCAGCTATACAAGCTATATTGTACCCGTTGCTTTCAAGCAAATGCCATGGATTTTGACGATTTACTTTTTCAAACGAATATCCTTTTCCGTGATCACTTAGACGTGTTGCATAAATACCAACACAAATTTAAACATGTGATGGTGGATGAGTTTCAAGATACCAACGTGTCCCAATACCTCATCACGAAAAAACTATCGGCCGTGAATCGCAACATCTGCGTTGTGGGTGACGATGCCCAAAGTATTTATGCCTTCCGCGGAGCCGATATTCAAAACATCTTGAACTTCGAACGTGATTACGCAGATTTGACGACCATCAAACTCGAAGAAAACTATCGTTCAACGAAAGCCATAGTTGCCGTGGCCAATTCGGTTATTGCCAGAAATAAAAACCAACTCAAAAAAGACGTCTTTACATCCAACGAAGAAGGGGATCGAATCGAAATCATTCGTGCGGGAAGCGATAATGAAGAAGGGCGCATTATTGCCTCTTCCATTTTCGAAACCTGTCAGAAGGAAGGCTTACACTTCTCCGACTTCGCTATTCTTTATCGAACAAATGCACAATCCCGTTCCTTTGAGGAATCCTTACGCAGGCTTAATATCAAATACCGGATTATCGGCGGGCTTTCTTTCTACCAGCGCAAAGAAATCAAAGATGTCTTAGGCTATTTGCGCTTTGTTGTCAACCAACAGGATGAAGAGGCATTTAAACGTATCATTAATCTACCCAAGCGTGGAATCGGTGATACGACCATAGCTAAAATCTCCTTGACAGCAGCGGAGCAAAATTCAACAGTATGGGATGTCGTAGCCAATATCAACCAATTTCAGGGGGTTCGCGGAACAGCTCCGATTGAACAATTCGCCGACTTGATCAAGTCCTACAAACTGATGGTTGAGGTAGAACAAAAAGATGCCTACGAGGTCGCAAGTCATGTTGCTAAAACATCTGGATTGGTTCGTGAATTATACGAAGACAAAACGGTTGAGGGATTAGCGCGTTACCAAAACGTACAAGAATTACTAAATGCCATCAAACAATTTGTGGATTCCGAAGAAAATGAAGACAAGTCCTTAGCAACCTTCTTGCAATCTGTTTCCTTACTGACGAATGCGGATACAACCGAAGACCCGAACGACAAGGACAAAGTAACCTTGATGACGGTCCACTCGGCCAAAGGCTTGGAGTTTAAACACGTGTTTCTAGTAGGTCTTGAAGAAGACTTATTCCCAAGTCAAATGATGCTGCAAAGTCAGGCGGACCTCGAAGAGGAACGTCGATTGTTTTATGTAGCGATTACCCGAGCAGAGAAAAAACTGATGATTTCGTATGCGGAATCCCGCTATCAATTCGGCCGATTAAAAAGCTGCGAGCCAAGTCGCTTTATCGACGAATTAGACAGCACCTACCTGAAAATGGCCAAAACCCCAGGGAAAAAGGATACTTCAAATTTCCGTCCCGTTCAAAAAACGGGCTTTGTAGAGAAATCTACGAATACGAGCGCTGCTCAATTGATCCAGAAGCCCAAGCAAAATACGAACTATCAACACGTCCCCTCAGCAAATTTCGTGCAGTCGGACCCCATGAGTTTAGCTACAGGCCAACGCGTGGAACATCAAAAATTTGGATTTGGGACGATTCAAAAATTAGAAGTGAATGGAGCTGAACGCAAGGCACACATCTTATTTGAGCAAGGCGTAGGTGAAAAAACTTTACTCTTGAGTTTTGCAAAACTGATGATTATCGCTTAGCCGTATAATATAAATGGGCGGGACTCGTTAAACTTGCAATCTCTGAAATCGTTGCATAACCTTGATTTCTTCCATCAAAAGCCAATGCCTCACCTTGCGGTTCAAGGATACTAGGCACGATGCGGGGCTCCCGTCGTAACGCATCGGCAATGCTCTCATGTTTTTGCTTTTTCCAATAATATATTTCTAAATAATTACGAATGATGATTTCTTCGTTGGTAGAAGCCACATTCCCATCCGTAATGAAATACAATTGCTTCAACAGACTTAGGTCCGAGGTCGGTATAGAAAAATTCAATTCATACAAAAATTGAGCACTTTGTACACCTTTTGATGCGAATGTTTCCGATGGTAAAAAATAGAGTCGCTTTCGGTCTTCGCGCTTTGAAATAAAGTACAAATCACCCGTAATCTGATCAATTAACATACATTCCATATCGCGAGCACCGTCAGGTAACGTAAATTCAACTGTTTGAGAATGTTTGATAACCCGGCGCAATGGATCCGTTAGCTTTAACGAAGGCTCTAAAAAACGATGTACGCGATAGGTAGGATTTTGCGCAAAATTATCGCCAATATCGGCAACATATAAATAGGTTTGCCCGGTCCGGTTTTGCCAGCGTCCCATGGCTTCCCAATCGCGGTTTTGCAATCCTAACAAGCTAAATTCAGCTTTCCCGTGACCTGACTCATCTACCAAAAACATCCGATTCAAATCCTTTGAATCATTGATGACCCAAAAATTTCCGGGGTTTCGATAAGACGCAACCATCCCCGAAGCTTCATCAATTTCGATGTTGGCCAATACCCCAATATCCTTCGTATTAGAAAACCGAATATGCGCACGTTCCGAGTCACCAATATAAAATGACTGGCAAGCCCAAACGAGCAATCCCATCAAAATTACATGTATCCGACTGCGTTTTCTCACTTTTTCTTATAGTAATAAAGGTGGGCAGGTGTTAAATCGGGAGATTCTGAAATCGTATAGTATCCAGATCCATTCAAAGAAAACGTTACCCCCTCCCCTTGCGGTTCCAATAAATAAGGGACCGCCTTGGCAGGGCGAAGCAATGCTTCGGGAATACTTTCTCCCGACTTCCGCTTCCAATAATAAATGCCTATATAATTGCGAATCAAAATTTCAGAATTGTCTGGAGAAACACTCCCTCCCGTAAGGTAATAGGCTTGTTGGATTTTCGAATCATTCGAAAAGGGCGTAGAAAAGGTTAGATCTTGAATGTATTCCGCTGTTACAATTGCGCCATTCATTACCTTAGCAGCGGGTATTTTATAGAGGCGTTTACTATTTTCACGTTTGCTAATGACAAATATATCTTTCGATTTCTGATCGATTAGCAAAGTCTCCATATCCCGAAATCCATCTGGTAAACGAAAGGTTAATTTGTTGATATCTGTTAATACTGTGTAGGGATTGGAGGTGATGGCTAAATCTTTAAACCAATAAATCGCATAGTTCGGATTATCTTGAAAATTATCACCGAAATCTGCCACATAAACCGTTGCAGAGCCATCGGATTCATTTACGACAGCTAAATCTTCCCAATCGCGGTGAATAGCTCCACTCAATAAATATTCCTTCTTCCCTTTTCCTACAGAGTCTATTAAATAAAGCATAGGGCCTTGAACGTCGGAATCGTTCGTAACCCAAAAATAGCCAGGATTTTTCCGACTTGCTCCAATCCCTGAAGCTTCCATGATACGTGGATTTTCTAGGGCCCCTTGGTCAACCGCATTTTCGAAGGAGGATTCTCCTTGGGTGGGATCAGTGGGTTCAGGCATCAATTTGATACAAGCAGATACATATAGGGCAAAGATGCCTAAAAAAAGAAAATTTGTAGATTTAATCAGCATTTTCGGTTTCAGCTACAGCATTTGACTTTTTACTAACTTTTACTTTTTTGACGCGTCTAGCATCCACCGATTGAATTTTAAATTCAAAATCTTCCCAAACCATTTCTTCTCCAGAATTTGGAATCCGACCAAACAATTCGATCATTAATCCGCCGAGTGTTTCACTTTCTCCTTTTGCCTTTTCAAAATAAACAACATCAAGATCAAATACCCGACAAAAATCATTCAAGGACGTTTTGGCCTCGAATAAATAATTTTGTTCATCAAGTCGCTTATAATCTGCGGTTTCATCATCGAATTCATCGTTGATTTCTCCCACGATTTCCTCAATAATATCTTCCATGGTGACCAATCCCTCTGTTTCTCCGTACTCATTCACAACGATCGCCATGTGCACACGTTTCTCCTGAAAATCATACAGTAAATCATCTATTTTCTTATTTTCAGGAACAAAAAACGGCTGATGCAATAAAGAAATCCAATCAAATTTCTCGTCTTCCTCTACGTGAACTAATAAGTCTTTGATGTACAAAATTCCCTCGATCTTATCGATTGTTTCTTTGAAAACAGGAACACGCGAGTAGCCATTTTTATTGATTTTATCCATCAATTCATGAAAATCCATTTCTGTATCAAAGGCAACAATATCTCTGCGGGCCTTCATGACAGATTTCACTGAGGTATTTCCAAAATTCAAAATACCGCGTAATATATCCTTTTCTTGTTCCGTCGTGTTTTCGTCGGTGGTAATCTCCAAGGCGTGATTCAATTCATGCGCTGTCAGGGTGTATGACTTCTTTTCAATTCGCTTTTCAATCAAATCAGAAATGGCCAACAAGGATTTTGACAAAGGCGTAAAAATCAACGTAAAAAATTTAATCAATGAAGCAGAAAACGTTGCGAATCGAATATTATTTTGTTGCGCCCATACCTTAGGAATCAGTTCGCCAAAAAAGGTAATAATGAAAGTTACGCCAAACAATAAAAATAAGGTAACTAATAAAGTGCCAACGGATTGCGGCCCTAATATCATCTCTGTCAGGTAATTAGACAGCGTAATGAAAATGATGTTAACAAAATTAATGGATATCAGCAACGTTGCCAATAACTGCTGTGGCTTATCCAATAATAGACTTACTGACTTCTCTGCTGGATTATCACTATCCCGAAGAGCCGCGCGTTGCTCCGCATTTAAGGAAAAGAATGCAACTTCAGAACCTGCTAAGAGGGCAGAAAGAAATAGTAAGGCAATCAAGATAAGCCCAATGAAAAACACCGAACTTAAGGGGAGATTGGAATCAATAATACTAAGTAAATGTCTCGGAAAGGGGTCAGCCTCCATAATTTAATGTGCACAGTACACACAAATTTAAGAAAAAGGGAATAGAGTCATCCTATTATTCCCTCTTCTTATTAAAAATTTAAAATGGCAAATCATCGCCATCTTCTTGCATCACAGCGGGAAATGGGTTCACATTTGCTGCAGGGGCATTTAAATTCACAGCTTCCGGCTTAGGACGCTCAGGAGCATCCGCTCCCTTTTCATTACGCCCACCAATCAAATTCATGTTTGTCGCACGTATCCGATAGCCACGTACGGTTGCCCCCGTTTTATCCTGCCATTCTTCGGAACGAATTTTACCCTCGATGTAAACTTGATTTCCTTTTCGTAAATATTGTTCGGCAATGTTTGCCAAGTTGTCCCATAATTCCACACGATGCCATTCTGTTTGCTCGACACGCTGGCCATCTTTCCCCGTATAGGATTCGGAAGTCGCGATATTGATGTTCGCCACTTTCACCCCATTAGGTAATGCACGCACTTCAGGATCTCCGCCCAAATTGCCTAATAAAATCACTTTGTTTACGCCTGCCATACTTGTATTGTTTAAAGGTTAGGTAATTGTTTTACCAAATGTACACCATCTAGCCTTCCAATATTTCCTTCAATGCAATATTATCAGTAATCAGATTTAATAACAAGACAGGTTTGCCTAATTGTTCAAATTCGGATGACAAAATCCACTGATAATCGGCAGGAGTTTCGAAGCTAAATTCGGCAGGCAATTGCAACAAATATGCCGCTGAAATGATTTTTTGGTGACTTAAAACATGCATTGCAGGCGCCTGCAATGACTCAGCATGTTCCATGAGCGGTGACAAAAATGGATGTAAATCAATTGCCTCTTTCAGGGAAGTTGATTCAACACAATAGAACTCCCACAAACCTTGCCAGATATCCTTGGCTTGGCGTTGATGTACTAAAACCTTTCCCGCTTGTTCAATAATAAAATAATGAAAGTGACGGATGCGCTGCGGTTTGGCTTTGGATTTTACAGGTAATTGACTGACCCGGTTTTCTCGGAGAGCCAGACAAGTAGTCTGCAATGGACAAGTGTCACATGATGGAATCGGGCTACATTGCAATGAGCCAAATTCCATCATCGCCTGATTAAAGCGAGCAGGATCAGATATAGGAATTAACTCTTGGGCTAATGCCGTAAATTCCTTGCGAGCAGAAGAATGCAGAATATCCGTTTCGATTCCAAAATATCGTGCCAGAAGGCGATATACATTCCCATCCACAACCGGACTAGCTTCTCCAAAAGCAAAGGAGGCAATGGCCGCAGCGGTGTAGGGACCTACACCAGGTAAATGAATTAATTCGGCATAGGAATCCGGGAATTTTCCGCCTAGCGTATCAACCACATATTTGGCTGTTTTGTGCAAATTTCGGGCCCGACTGTAATAACCTAAACCTTGCCACAAACGGAATAAGGTTGTTTCGTCAGCTGCGGCTAAATCATATACCGTAGGAAAAGCTTCAGTAAGTTTATAAAAGTAGGGCAAACCCTGCGCTATGCGAGTTTGCTGGAGGATAATCTCCGACAACCAAATTACATAGGGATCATTCGTTCTTCGCCAAGGCAAATCCCGGGCATGACCTTTATACCAAGTAATCAATGTTTCAGCAAAGGGGTGTTGTGCAGCTTTCTTCATGAAAGTATCAAAGATAGTGGGCTCACTAAAAGCAAAAAAATAAATATCACTTTTTCATTTGCCCCTTTTAAAGAAAAACCTTACTTTTGTGTCCCTTTTGAAAGCAAGGGGGAATGAAATAGAATCAACGAATAAATAAAGACTCATTACCGTGACTAAGGCAGATGTAATTGCTGAGATTTCCAGCAAAACAGGGATTGATAAAAAAGATGTATCTGAAACGTTAGAAAACTTCTTTGAAGTAGTAAAGGATAACTTAGCGAAACAAGAAAATATTTATGTGCGTGGATTCGGAAGTTTTATCAACAAGAAAAGAGCGAAGAAAATCGCGCGTAATATTTCGAAAAACACGTCAATTACGATTGATGAGCACTATGTGCCGAGCTTTAAGCCAGCAAAAGTGTTTATAGAACAAGTTAAAACAAGCACTGACCCTGCGAAAGCTTAATTCATTTGAAATAAGTTTATAGGTCAATAAAATGAATAAAACGCTTGCGATCATTTTATGTGTTGGCCTTGGCTTAACAGCCCTCATTTTCCAATTGCCCAAGGGAAATGTGAGTAATAAAACAGAAAAATCCGTGGCAGAAGGGGCAAACCGAGATGCTGCAGCCAAAGAAACTGCGCAAACGGAGTCTGAAACAAGCCATGCGACTCCCTTAACACCGGAGCAGCAAAAACAAATTGCCGGTTTAAAAGTAAATCTGCAAAATGCCAAAACAGAAGCCCAGCAAGTAGCCGCCTTGGAGAAATTGGCAACGGCTTTTATTGGCGCCGACAAATACGATAGCGCTGCCTATTATGCAGCAGATTACGCGAATAAACATGCGTCTTTGACCCATATTTTACGCGCGGGACAATTGTTTTTTGAGGCACAAACTTATGCGATTAACGCAAAAAAAGGGCAAATCCTTGGCGAGAAAGCGCGTAATTACTTTGAAAAAGCGTTATCGCTCGATCCGAATAACCTACTGGTTAAAACGAATATGGCGATGACTTATGTAGATACACCTACACCGATGAAAGGCATAAGTCTTTTGAGGGAAGTGATTGAACAGGAGCCGACTTTCGTGCCGGCGATATTCAATTTAGGTATATTAGCCATTAAATCGAATCAGTTTGGCAAAGGCCAAGAACGGTTCACCCAGATATTGAAGCTGGAACCAAACAACTACAAAGCCGCCTTAAACCTCGGATTTTGTTTGGCCCAGTTAGATAAAAAAGAAGAGGCTAAAAAGATTCTGAA